>Ga0078972_1004776_pt1 | contig 36112 bp, 32 predicted proteins | sample YelNatPaOPGAMG01_FD_67568 | JGI IMG/M metagenome (GOLD analysis project Ga0078972, IMG submission 67568) | Hot spring thermophilic microbial communities from Obsidian Pool, Yellowstone National Park, USA - OP-RAMG-01 (SPADES assembly) (version 2) | ecosystem: Environmental > Aquatic > Thermal...
GCCAACACCCCCCTCTATCCCTTGGGCCATCTATGATTCAGAGCTTTTGCAGTAATGACAAGGGTTTGAGGGGGGTCAAATGTGGGTCAGGTCAGTTAAAAAAGGTCTTGACAGAACGGACTTGATCGGTTATAATTTATAGCCGCATGATGTTTTGCATGGCTAAAGGAATGAATAAGCTATATATGGGAGGTGTTTTATGTCTTACATAGTAGCTCTTGCGATAGCGGCTGGACTCGGTTCAACCAAAGATGGGCAGACAACCCAAAGGGTGGAGCCTGTTCGGGACACGGCTCAAACCCAATCCACCCCTCCGGTCATAGTCAACTTCCAGGGCCACCTGAGGCAGGGAACAACCATCATCAACGGCACATACCAAATGACCTTCAGGCTCTACGACGCCGCATCCGGCGGAACCCTTTTGCAAACCATGGGACCCTGGAATGTGAATGTGTCCTCCGGCGTGTTCAATGTTGAACTGCCCATAACCCAGGCTAACATCCTGAACTACACCAACCTATGGATTGAGGTGGATATACCGGCTCTCGGAGGCATCTACACCCCGCGCGTCAAGATAAACTCGGCCGCGTTCGCTTATAATGCGTTCATGTCAGATTCAACCCAGCGGATAAGGAACAAAGGCGTCACCCCAGAGGACCTGAATATGTCCGCGGCCGCCCCAAACTAGGCCAACAACTTTGACCTGGACGCCAATGGAAGGATAGACCTCGCGCTCCTTGATGTGCCAGCGTCGGGGACGGATCCGGGGTATATATGGAACCAGTATTCCTCTGCGCAAACCCCTGGCAGGTTCTGGATCAGCGATAGCGGAAGGGCCGGATCGGGCGCCAAATACGGGCTTCTGAATGCCACGAACTACGGGGTCTATGGCCAGTATAATGCCAGCAACTACGGGTATTTGGGCGGAAACGGCACTGGCGCTTTCGGCTATACCAACACGGCGGCCTCCGGAAACAGCTATGCGGGTGTAATAGGGCTTAACCCACACAATCAAGGTATTGCTGTTCTGGGCGTTGGCCAGAATGTTACCGCTACTCCTCCCACAACAGGGGCAGGCGTCATGGGAGCCAGCGATACCTTTGGTATTTACGGTATTGCGATCAACAGTGCTCTAGCTGGTGCTGGTATTATGGGTGTTGGGCCGGGTTGGAGCGGTTGGGCTTATCCGGTCAACGGGGCCGGCGTATCGGGTGTGGGATATACGGGCGTCTATGGATATAGCAACACCACTCCTACTACCGGCTCTGGCGTGAGGGGTTTCAGCGCGCACGCGAATGGCGTCGGCGTGATAGGCGCTGGCAATAACCTTACTCCAACAGTCCCTACCTATGGCTGTGGCGTTGCCGGAACCGGTGATACCGTTGGAACCTTTGGTTATGCAACCCTCGCTGGTGGCATAGGCGTCTGGGGTCAGGGCGCGAACGCAAGCTCCAACGGGGTTTATGGCGTCTCGCCCGGAACAAATGGCTGGGCCGCTATAGAGGGATACGGTTCTACTGACGGCACCGCGATAGGCATTTGGGGATACACGCCCATGGCGGCCTACAGCTACTTCGCTATGGAAACCGGGGTTCAAGGGAGTAGCGACTATTTTGGCGTCATAGGTATAGGCCAGGATAGGGCCACAACCCGCGCCATAGGCGTCTGGGGCCTGGGCGCCAACTCCGCTCTTACGAACAGGGTCACAATGGCTGCGGCGGGGGTATGCGGTGTTGGAGGTCCGTATTCGGCCACGAACCCATTCCACACAGGGGTATATGGTCGTCCTGATGTAGCTGTAGGAGCCGCCACAGAGGTAGAGGGCGCGCTCGGGACATACTACTGGTATACCATAAACTCCGTGAACGCCTGGATAGGTGTTGTCGGATATGAGAACGACGCCGGCACCAATGGCTCATGGGATGAATCCTGGGCAGGGCTGTTTGACGGGGATGTCTTCGTGACCAATGATGTCTATGTAGGGGATGTGGTCGTCGCTTACAACTATTACTATCACGCCAAGCGCAATGGAAAGGAAGGAGATGTTCTTGCGGCTTCTCCCAAGACCGTTTACCACGACGCCATGCTCTCCGGAACAGTGAACCTCTCAGGAGGAGAGGCCAGGGTTAAGCTTGACCCTGACTTCCTTGCCATAGTTGATCCCACGACCATGAGGGTGACCGCCACAGCTATAGGTGCCCCCGTGACCGTATATGTAGCCGAGATAACCTCGGATGGTTTTGTTCTGAAGTCCGTGGATGGTACAGACTGCAGGGTTGACTGGATGGTTATGGCCTACGAGGCTGGTGTGGAGGCTAAGATAGATCAGAGCAAGGCTGGAACCCTAACCGTTCAGGCGACCCCCAGGCCAAAGGAAGCCATACAGGCACTTAATGCAACCAAGACCACAAGGACTTTGTTGACTACCACACCTGGCGAGATCAAAGCCATCAAATCCACCGACCAAGCCCCTGCTGACCCGAAGAAAGAGGTGAGATAGCCATGTCCGGCCTCCTTATCCTTGCCACCCTGAGCTTTGGCGCCTCCTCGGGCGGGATAATCGGAGGGCCTGTCCAGCTCGTGCCCCAGCCGAGCTACGAGCCCTTCGTGCCTTTGGCCCTGGACACCATTGACTTCTGGGTGATAATAGGGAACGGCGGCTCATCGGACTCCATATTCGGGCTTCAGCCTTCCCCCAACCCCAACAACTACTACCTGGGCGTCACGATAGGCGAACCCTGCAACCAGATAAGCTTTGCTGGAGGCGGGTCATACGCTGGCTACTTCGGGTTCTGGTGGCCTGATGTGCGTCCGCCCACCTACGAGGGGGTGGAAGAGCCCGGAGCAGGTGCCCAGAGGTTCATCACCTTCCTGGCTCCTCCTTCTCCAAATCCCTCAAGGGGCAGGGTCACGATCCAGTATGGGGTCTCTGATGAGCGAGAGGTGTCCCTGGCGGTCTATGACCTTTCCGGACGCCTGGTCAAGAACCTGGCCAGGGGCAAACCAGGACCAGGAAACTACACGGTGGTCTGGATGGGCGAATCCGAGACGGGAACCCGTGTATCCCAGGGACTCTACATCCTGAGATACGAGGCGGGCGACTTCAAAAAGGCGGAGAAACTGCTGATACTGAGATAGGGCGCCGAAACTCTTTTAATTGACCCCGGCGCCTAGGTCGCCGGGGTTCTTATGTTTAGAGGCACAGCTAAGCTTATAATTTAAGGGTGCTCCTCGTTTTGCTCGCCCTGGATACCCTGCGCCTGGCTTGGCCTGACACATTTGCGGTTCTGCGGCCGTATTTCAGGGGCTCCATAAGCCTAGAACCCCCTCTTCCATACGCCGTTTCCGGCGACACCCTCTGGGTTAGCCTTCAGCCAAGCGACACAGTTATCGTAACATACGAGGCACTCCCTGAGGATTGGGCGAGGCCGCGCTCAGTTTTTCCTTTGCTGGAGGCAAGCCCTGAGAGCGTGAGGGTTCTTGAGCATGCCGAGCAGGACGAGGCCCTTCTTTTTCAAGGTGAAAAAACCATAGGCATATCATTCGCTGGAGCGGGGCCGTGGCTGGACGATGTGAGCCGGCTTTCGGTTTCAGGCCAGGCAAGAGGGGTTAACCTGGAGGGCTACATGGAGGAGACGGGTTTCTCCGGCTCGGAGTTCACCGGAGAGCTGGAGGAGATAGACAAGGCGTATCTCAATGCCTCACGAGGATCATATGCGGTGAGCCTTGGGAACCTGAGAGAGGATATGCTGATGGGAGGCTCCTACGGCACAGTGAAGTTCCTCGGGCTTTCGGGAAGGGCTGGCTTTGGGGAGGTGAGGGCGGGATACCAGAGGGGAAGGTTCGTCTCAAAGGTCTTCTCTGGAAAGGAGGCCTACCAGGGACCATACCAGCTCACCGAGCCTGGCCAGGTCATAACCCCAAATTCCGAGAAGATCTACCTGAACGGAACCCTCATGAAGCCGGGCTCTGACGCGGATTACATCCTGGAACCCCTTACCGGGAGCCTAATGTTCACTGCAAGGAGGCCGATAAGGGCGGAGGACCGTATCCTTTGCGAGTTCCAGGTATCCGAGTCCGGGAAGGAGGCCTACTTTGGCGCCTCATCCATCGCCCAGGGACCGTGGAGGGCCGAGGCCATGCAGTTCTGGGAGGAGATGGCCCCTGCCGAGGGCATGGAGGACATGGGCGATACCTCCTGGGCCTGGGTATCGGGCGCGAGGTTCGTTGGCTCGGGAAAGGGCAGTTATATCAAAGAGGATTCCATTTTCGTCTACAGGGGGCCGGGCAAGGGCGACTGGGATGTCTCTTTCAGCTACATGGGGAAGGGAGCGGGCGATTACGCATACGATAACCTGCTCGGAGGCTACAGGTTCGTCGGAGCGGGAAAGGGCGATTACTCACCTCTGGTGAGGCTCTCGCCCCCGAGGAGAAAGACTTACGCCGGGTTTGAGCTCCGAAAGCAGAGCCAATCTTACGCCTTCTTCGCGTTCGTGAGGGGTTCTGACTACGATAGGAACACCCTCTCTCCCATAGGGGATCGCGACAACCGCGGCCTTGACCTGGGTTCTGAGGCCTCATTTTTCGGAACAGCGCTCTCCGGCGGGATGGCCTGCGAGTGGCGGGATTCTTCCTTCTCATATCCCTTCACCGGCATTACAGGAAACGAGGACAGGATATGGGGGGTTTCGGACGCGGAGGGTGTTGAGAAGCAAGGGGCTTGGGCCTGGGCCGAGTTCAGGCCGTTTCCATGGGCGTCGCTGACTCCAGAGGCGGGGATCATCAAGATGCAGGGTATAACCTCCATAAGGCGAGGGGCAAAGCTGAGGGCCTGGGGCCTCACACTTTCCCACAACCTCGCCACGATGAGCAACGGTGCCTGGATGGCCATCTCCGAATCAAGGCTTACAGCGCTGAGAGGCCTCTGGTCGGCGGGGCTCGGCCTGGCGAGGGAGAAGGGGGACACGATGAACCTGTGGCGAGCGGACGGCTCACTGGGCTCGCGGACAGCCGGGGTCGCTTGGGGGCTAGGGGGGCTTTGGAGGCTGGAGGGCCGGGTTGCCGAAAGGACGCTCTCGCTTGACCTGGCAGGCTCCGGACGGACGCTCTCCTGGGACGGCAGCTACATACTCAGGAACTGGTCCGGCGACACCTCTGGCACGGAGCATCACCTATCCGGGGGCGCTAACCTATCCGGGGAGAGCTGGGGCGGATGGGGTAGGCTTATGCTGGCGCGAACCGTTCGGCAGATGACCGAGGAGAGGTTTATCTATGTGGGGCCCGGCCAGGGCGATTGGGCCTATGACTCGGCAAGCGGCAGTTTCTACCCTTATCCGGGCGGGGATTACCTCCGCCAGATAATCTACCTTGAGGCCGCCGAACCGGCCGCTGAGAGGGGGGCTGATCTGGGCGCCTGGCTCACACGAGCGGGCGCCAACATCTCCCTGTCCGCATCAGCAACGGAAAAGCTTTCCGGAGAAGAGGTTTATTACTCCGATTATTCAAGCAATCTTTTCATTTCAAGAAGCGGAGGGGGTCCGCGGCCATTTGCTGAGCTCCACGCTTCAAGGCTATCGGATGCCCAAGGAAGCTTGCCGCGCGTTGCAGGTTCGGCCGGAGGCAAAACAGGGCTCAGGTTCGGGCTCCACGAGCCTGGGATTGAGGGAGCATATGAGGCCAACATGTTGGGCAAAGGGCTTGAGAGGGAGGTTCTGAGAGGCCTGGCCTATTACAGGAGGGCAGTCCTGGTCGGCTTTGACATAAAGGCATCCTTCGGGAGGATGAGGGGCTCTGAGCCAATCTACAGCCCCGGCATCACGGCGTGGCTATGGGAGATTGGGCTAGCGCCCTCGTGGAGCCAGAGAATAGGGGGATTCTTCGTGAACATCGCGCCGCAGTTCTTCTACAGGTGGGGAGAGCGCGGCGCGCCCCTTGCCCAGGTATTCGCCATATATCCGCCAGGTTTTTCCTACATAGCGTCCGGCTCGGTCAAGATGGGCGAAGGAGGCTCGCTGACCCTCTCCGGTTTCCTCAGGGGCGATGAGAGGGGGTTGAAGGACAAGAGGCTTTCGGCTGTGGTGAGCCTGATCTTCTGAGCGCGCGAGCGGCATCAAGCCGCGCTCGGCTCACTTATCCCGAACCTTCTGATTATCTCCGTGAGCTCCTCGCCCGTCAGGGTCTCCCTTTCCATCAGCGTTGCCGCAACCTCCTCAAGTATCTGCCTGTGCTTATTCAAGAGCTCAAAGGCGTATTTCTCCGCCCGTGCCACGACCCGCTCTATCTCCTCGTCAATTATCTCAGCGGTTTTCTCGGAGTAGGCCCTGCGGGAAACCAGCTCCTTCCCCAGGAAAACCCCTTCCTCAAGCTTATCAAGAGCAACCGGCCCCAGCCTTTCGCTCATTCCCCACTGGGCGACCATCTTCCTCGCTAGCTCCGTTGCCTGCGCGAGGTCATCGGCCGCGCCGGTTGAGACCTCGCCGTATATAACTAGCTCCGCGGCCCGGCCCCCGAGCATGTAGGCGAGCTTTGCCTCAAGGTAGCTTTTTGGATAAAGGTGCCTGTCTTCCTCCGGTAATTGCATTGTTACACCGAGCGCCAGGCCCCTTGGGATTACCGAGACCTTGTGCACAGGGTCAGCGCCCGGGGTAAGCGCAGATACGATCGCGTGGCCGGCCTCGTGAAAGGCTATGTGTTCCTTCTCTTCTGGCGAGAGGACCAGAGAGCGCTTTGCCGCCCCGATCATCACCTTGTCCCTTGCCTCCTCAAAGTCCTTTGCTGTGACTTTATCCCTGCCGTTCCTGGCGGCCAGGAGCGCGGCCTCGTTGACCATGTTGGCGAGATCGGCGCCAGTGAACCCAGGGGTGCTCCTCGCGAGGTCTTTGAAATCAACATCGTCCGAAAGAGGAACCCTTTTCGCGTGGAGCCTGAGTATCTCCTCCCTTCCCTTCACATCGGGCCTATCAAGGACGATCTGCCTGTCAAACCTGCCCGGCCTCAGCAGGGCGGTGTCCAGTATGTCGGGCCTATTGGTGGCGGCCATAATCACAACGCCTTGGGATGTATCAAACCCGTCCATCTCAACGAGCAGTTGGTTAAGGGTTTGTTCCCTCTCGTCGTGGCCTCCGCCAAGCCCGGCTCCGCGAGTCCTGCCGACAGCGTCTATCTCGTCAATGAAGACTATGCAAGGCGCGAGGCGTTTGGCCTGGCCGAAAAGGTCGCGAACCCTTGCGGCCCCTACCCCCACAAAGAGCTCCACGAACTCAGAGCCGGACACCGACAGGAACGGCACATCAGCCTCTCCCGCTATTGCCTTTGCCAGGAGGGTTTTGCCGGTTCCTGGGGGGCCAACCAGGAGAATTCCTTTGGGGATCCTCGCGCCCATCCTGTTGAATTTCTCAGGCCTTTTGAGGAACTCTATGATCTCAGCGAGGTCCTCTTTTGCCTCTACGGCATCAGCTACATCGCTGAATTTTACCGATGGCTTCTTGTCAATATATATCTTTGTCTTTGATCTGCCGAACTCCAAGGCCCTGGCGTCCTGATCGCCGACCCTCCTGAAGAACATGAGCCAGAAAAGCAAAAGCAGGACTACCCAGGGAACGGACGATACCAAAAGCTCAAGCCATATCTGCCTTCCCCTTGACTTGACCTGAACATTCTTTGAGACGAGGTATTTGGCGAGCTCGGGGTCATCAAATGGCAGGGACAGCTTGAATTTCTCCACAGGTTCCTGGGTGGCGCTGTCTCCGAGGACAACGGGTTTTACGAAGGTTCCCTCAATGTTTTTTTCGGTAAATGTCACCTCCTTAACATTCCCCCGGTCCACCTGGCTCAGGAACTCATCCAGGGATATTGTCTTTGCCCCTGTCCTCATCCCCCTTACGAGATTGAAGGCGAGCAGAGCGCCGCCTATGATGATGAACCAAATTATTATTGTCCTTAGGATGTTTGGAGATTTCGGTTTCTCGCCATCCATCTATTTCTCCTTTGTTTTTACGGATTTCACATAGGCCAGGTGCCTTCCCTGGCCGGCGTAGTCAAGCCCGTAGCCAACCAGGAACTCGTTCGGAACCGTGAACCCCACATAATCAATCTTCACTGGAACCTCCCTGCGCCCTGATTTGTCAAGGAATGCGCAAACAGCAATGCTTCTTGGTTTTTTGCTCCTCAGGTATTCAAGGATGCGGGAAAGGGTCCTGCCCGTGTCCACTATGTCCTCAACGATAATCACATCCTTGCCCTCTATGGACGCAGAGACATCCTTTGTGAGCTTCAGCGCCCCCGGGGTGTCCCTGTCCTCGTAGCTGGAAACCCCTATGAAGTCTATCTCAACATCCATAGAGAGCTCCCGGCACAGATCTGCCATGAACACGAAAGCGCCGTTCAAGACACCAATCAGCAAGGGCTTTTTGCCCCTGTAGTCCCTCTCTATCTCACGGGCGAGTTCGGAGACCCTTTTCGCTATTTCCTCCTTAGAAATCGTAAACCCAGAACTCATCAGAAAGTCTCCTTATCCGTAGCGTTATTTCGGCTCTCCCCCTAACCCTCCAGGCCGCAAAACCGGGTATCCAGAGGACACGGTTCCCCTGGACCACCAACGGAATGAGGTCCCTCCTCCAGGCGGGTATCCGTAGGCTTATCATCTTGTCTTTGAGATTTTTGGCGCCCCACCTGTCCCCCGGCCTTCTCGTTCTGAGCGTGAACGGGAGAACGCTCCGAGGAAAGGAGGCCGAAAACAGCCCTTCGCTTCGGTCTCTCCAGGATACCTCCAGGGCGAGGTTCAGATCCGGGACCGGATAAACGCCCTCTCGCTCCACCAGCATCTCCCCTTTCCAGCCGGGCAGTTCGCGCTGGAAGAACCTGAGATCGCGCTCGGAAGCCTGAGCCTTCCAGCTGCCCGGGAGGTGGAATTCGCCGCCCCTTCTGAGCACGGCAACGAGCTCCTCCAGATGCTCGGCGCTCACTCCGGGGATGATCTCAAGGACCATCATCTTGAACAGAAAGGAATTATAACACAAAAGCGCGTCCCGGTTAAAGATGTGCTCGCCACGGGGGGAGGGCCTCGCGGTCTCCTCGGCCGAGGCCTCGGCCTCTTTCCTTATGTATTCCCACGCCTCGTTCACGGCGATCAGGTGCTTTCTCAGGGCATCCGCGCCCGCGTAAAACCTGGCCCTTAACCTTGGCAAGAGCTCGTGCCTCACCCAGTTCCTAGTGAAGGAGGTATCCAGGTTTGTGGGGTCCTCCCGGAACGGTATCCCGGCCTCGGTCAAATAATCCATTATCGCTTCCTTCTCAAGGAGTATGAGGGGCCTAACCACATCTCCTGCTCTTGGCGCCAGACCCCTAATTCCCCTGATGCCCGCGCCTCGGAAGAGGTTCATAAGGTATGTCTCAAGCCAGTCGGAGAGCGTGTGGCCCGTGGCTATCTTCGTGAAACCGAGGCTTTCTTTCGTTTCCCTGAATAGCCTGTATCTCTCCGCCCGACCCGCTTCCTCAACGCCCACGCCCAATTCCCTCGCCAGCTCCCCTACATTGGACCTCCTCAGCGTTATGGGTACTCCCATTTCCCTAGCGAACTCCGAGCAGAAATCCGCATCGCGGGCGGAATCGTCCCTCAGCCCGTGGTCAAGGTGAACGAGGTGGAGTTCGGTTTCCGGATAGAGCTCCCGAAGGGCGAGGACCAGGAAAACGGAGTCCGGCCCCCCGGAGAACCCGACGATTAGCCTGTCCTCGGGGTTAATTAGACCGAACCTCTCCACGGCTTCCGAGACCAGGGATAGAGGGTTTTTCACATTGAAATTATAGGGTATGAGCCCTTTCGGTTGCGATAAAGCACACTATACGGTGAACCTCGCGCGAGAAATAGCTTATAATTTTCTTATGGCCAAAATAGCCGTAGTCATAGGTTCTGAAAGCGATAGGGATAGAATGAAGCCAGGGCTTGATCTCCTTGAGAAGCTCGGAATTGAATACGAGCTCTCAATCCTCTCCGCGCACAGGAACCCAGTTGAGCTCGGGGAATACGCGGCCAGCCTCTCCAAAAGGGGTTTTGAGGTTGTTGTAGCGGGCGCTGGGCTTTCGGCAGCCCTGCCCGGAGCCATCTCTGCCAGAACAACCCTGCCGGTCATAGGGGTGCCCTTTGACGCCGGAACGCTCGGCGGGCTGGATGCACTGCTTTCTGTGGTTCAGATGCCAAAGGGCGTTCCTGTAGCGTCGGTTGGCATAAACAACTCGGCAAACGCGGTAATCCTTGCCCTGCGGATACTAGCCCTGAAATACGACTGGGCCGCTGAGGCCCTCAGGAAAATAGGCTGATGCTCCTTCTTGGGCTTGCGGGTTCCTTTTTTATCAATCACTCCTTCTACCACAACTACTCTGCAACGGAATCCATATGGGACTGGGGAAAATCTTGGGGGCCGGGAAACCTATACTTCCTGAGCGCGCTTCGGGACGAACGGGATTACCTGATAGGGCGCAAGAGCTTTTACCACGAGGGTTTTCTTCGGCAGTCTTTTAATTTCCTCGGAGACACGGGCGCGGTTTCCCTTTCCGCTAGCCGGAAGAAGCAGGGCGGGGCAGGCTACACAGCTACCGAGGCATCGGGCGGCATCGCGCTTTTCCTTGCCGCAAGCCCCAGGGAGGGCCTGAGGATCACCTCCCTTTCCCAGATGGAATCAAGGGGCTACTCCTCGCACGGCAATTATCAGGATAACTCCGGCATCCGCGAGGACCTGGGCATTGAACTATCTTACCCCCTCCTTCAGGGAGACCTCGGGCTCGTAGGCGAGGCAAGGCCGCTAAACGGCGAGAGGAGCCTGAGCGCGAGGCCGCGGATCCTTATCGGGCCGGGTTCCGTGAGCGCCGATATATCAGCTGGGGAAAGCTATTACCTCACGGTTTCTGGCGAGGAGTCAAAATCGTTCTATGATGTTTCTCTTTCCGGGGCCTTCCCTGAGGTAGGCTTTCTGAGCCTCTTGCCCAGGCTCTACACCTCTGGTGGAAACTACTCCCTGAACCGACTGAATTCCAGCGCCTCTCTGGGCGGCGAGCTTGGCGCGAGGCTCAGAACAGCCCTAGGGGCTACCCGGTGGGAATTCGGGTTGACGAGGGGGCTTGGCGAGAGGGATTTTTACGAGTATCGGGGCGATGAGCGTGAGGTATGGGCAAGGGCGGATTTTTCGGTTAACAGGGAATTTTCCGGCGGAAGCAGGGCATATCTGAGATCCTGGATATCTAGGACAGGCTACGATTACCCCCAGAGATTTTTGCCCAACGATAGGGACGACAGGACGCTTTCGGCGATCACGGGGGTTCGCGCCACAATGAGGCCCGGCCTGACCATTGAGCTCGGTTTCCTCGCCAGGAATCAGGACCTGGTTTTCATCAGGCCGGAGCGTAGCCACGAAACCAGGTGCCAGGACAGGTATGCCCTTTTTGGAAAGTGCGCTTGGGCCGGCCCCATTTCAATGGAGTTCATCTGCGAGATATCCGCGGTTTATAACACCTACAGGTTCAGCCCACAGGACAACCTCCTCATAAGGTTCTACGAGAACGCCATGCTCCTTAAAGCCCAAGCCATCCAGTCCACAGTGAGGTTCCGGCTGCAGGACCACGGCGGATACGCCGGCGGCATATATTATCCTTCAAGCTTTTCCCGCGAATTCTGGTTCCAGCCATCCCTACGGGTTTTCAGCATCGGTTCCACCGGGGTATTCCTGATGGGAAGGTCTTACCTAAGAGAAGAGAGGGGCCGGGATGGGTGGGCCACTGCAATCCAGGAGGAAGGGATGGGGCTCGGCACCAGGAAGGGCGGTGTTCTTGAGGGAAGGGTTCTTCTCATGAAGAGGACGGGTGAGGACCCCTTCTGGGACATAGGGCTTTATTACAACCCGGCGCAATAGGGGAACAAAGTCTATAGTTATCAGGTCTAAACGGTATCTGACTGACCAGTCAGTCACTACTTGACTCGGCCCGGCCCCAGGCCGGATAATTTATGACTGACCGGTCAGTCATACAGGGAGAGAGCTATGGATCAGGAGGATAAGAAGGAAAGGAAGCGTAAGGAGATAATTGAAGCCGCAAAGAGGGTTTTCTCCGCGAGGGGCTACTACCAGGCCACAATGGACGAGATAGCCTCAGAGGCCGGGGTGGCGAAGGGGACTCTTTACCTCTATTACCCCTCAAAGGCTCACCTTCTTCTCGCTTGTGTCAGGGAGATGATGGAGTGCTTGGCGAAGAGGATGCGGGACATGCTGGATGAATACCAGGGCAAGGGGGCCTCCCCTCTTGAGATAATAAGGCACGCTATCGGCATTTACTTGGATCACCTGAACAGAAACAAGGATATGCTTATCACGGGTATGAGGGAGGGGCAGGTCTCCGCTGAGGAGATAGGCGGCGAGGAGCTCAGGAAGGAGATCATCAGCCATATCTGGGGATACACGGAGTATGTGAAGAAGACGCTTGAAGAGGGAATGAGGTCCGGGGTTATAAAAAAGGGAAACCCGCTGATAATGGCCCTGGGTCTCATCGGCGTGGCGCAGAACATAACCATGTATCACCTTTACAACGAACCGGGCAAGGACCTTACCGAGCTCCAGGAGGACATAGTCCTTCTGGTCAAGGATATGATCCTGGAAAAATGAGGTGTTGAAATGAAAAAGTTCGTAGCCTCAGTTGTTATCTTTTCTTGTGGGTTGTTCGCGGATACCCTCACCCTCAACGAGGAATCCGCCGTTCAGGCCGCGCTAACGCACAATCCAGAGCTGGCCATATACCGCGCCAAGATAAACGAAGCCAAGTCCAGGCTTGACCAATCAAAGGCCCCGTTCATGCCTCAGCTCTCGCTTTCTGCTGGCTACACCTACATCTCCTATGTGCAGGAGATGGAGATGATCGTGCCGAACTTTGACAGCTTCCCGAAGATAATCCTGGACACTGTGCAGATGCAGTTCGGCCGCCACAACAATTACAAAGCCGAGGCCAAGCTCAGCCAGGTCCTCTTCTCCTGGGGCCGGCTCTGGAACTCCTACAGGATGGCCCAGGAAGGCCTCAAGGCCGCCGAGCTCTCTCTGAGCGCCAAGGAGGCTGAGGTCTCCGCTAAGGCCAGGACTGCCTTCTGGGGCGCCCTGGTTGCGAGGGAATACTGGAATCTGGCTAAAGAGAGCTCAGAGAACCTCCAAGAGCATTACCGAGACGCGGAGAAAAGATACAAGGCAGGGGTTGCCCCGGAGTTTGAGGTCCTCCAGGCGGAGGTCAAGTGGAGGAACTCCCTGCCCCAGGTTGCCGACGCGGAGAAGGCTTACCGGGACGCGCTTGACGGGCTAAAGCTCCTTCTAGGCATACCCCAGGAGACGGAGGTCATATTGGAGGGAACGCCCACTTTCGGTGAGCCTGATCTGGACGACTCAGCGGTTGTGGCCCTTGCCCTTGAGAAGAGGCCGGAGCTCGCTTCCCTGGACGCACAGGCGAGCGCGCTCGCGCGACTCTCGACCATACAATCGGCCGGCGACAAGCCCCAGGTTGTTGCCTTCGCCGGATACTCATACCAGAGGCCGCGAGGGTTTGAGGATGAGTGGGGGGGCAGCTGGAACGCTGGGATAGGGATTACCTGGAACCTCTTTGACGGGTTGGCGTCCAGAGGAAAAGCCTCCGAAGCAAAGGCCCAGCGCGAGCAGATCCTGCTTTCCCGGAACCTTCAGGCCGAGGCCATAAAGAATGAGGTCCGCACGGCCCTTCGGGGGTTGAATGAGGCCTGGGAGAAGCTCAAGTCTGCTGAGGCCACCGTATCCCTCGCTGAGCGCGGCCTCTCAATAGCGAAGCTGCAGAAAGAAGGAGGCGTAGCAACCCAACTGGCTCTCTTTGACGCGGAGCTTAACCTTTACCAGGCAAAGACAAACCTACTGGCCAGCCAGATGGGCTATGTGGCCTCTGTTGCCGCTCTAGAGAAGGCGGTTGGGGTGCCGATAAACGAGATGCCAAAAAAGGAGAAGAAAGATGAAGGGAAATAGGACTCGCTTTTCGTTAGCAGGAAGAAGCCTTGTTGGTTCCGGCCTCATCCTGGCCGGGGCGCTCTCGCTTTTCGCTTGCGGAAAAAAGGGTTCCTCCGGAGCAATGGCTAAGGAGAAGGTTGTTATCAGCATTAGCGTTGTAAAGAGGGGAACTCTGACAAGGAGCGCGGAGCTCTTCGGCAGGGTTTCCGGCGCGGACGAGGCCCAGGTATACTCGGAGTTTCCGGGCAAGATCCGCTATGCGGTCAGAGAGGGCCAAAGGGTATCCCGTGGCCAGACCATAGCCTACATAGACAGGAGCATGCCCGGCGTTGATTACCAGCCATATCCGGTGAGATCGCCTGTATCGGGAACGGTTGCGTTCGTCTACTTGAAGGATGGCTCCATGATTGATACCCGGACCCCCATCGCCCTCGTAAGCGGCCAGGGCAGGGTTGAGATAACCCTTGATGTGCCAGCCAGCGTCCTTTCGGAGCTCAGGCCCGGCTCCGATGCCTTTGTCATCCTACCTTCGGATACCCTAAGGGGCCGAATAGAGAGCGTCTCTGCGGCCGTGAACCCCCTCTCAGGGGCCGGCCAGGCAAAGCTTAGGCTCGCCAACTCAAGGGGGCTTTTGGTCTCAGGCATGGTCGTCAGGTGCAGGGCTGAGATTGAGAGGAAGGACGGGGTTCTCATGGTTCCCGCCGAAGCCCTCATTGACAGAGACGGAGGATACACCGTTTTTGTAATAAAGAACGGGCTGGCCCGCGCCGTGGCAGTAAAGCCGGGAATAAGGGGGGACGGAATGGTTGAGGTCTCGGGCGAGCTTTCCGAAGGGGACACCGTTGCCACCGCGGGGGCGTTGGGCCTCGCTGACGGCGTCGTTGTGGAGGTAATGAAATGAGGAGCCTCGTCAGGTTTTCCGTGAATCACCCCGTCACCATAACCATGTTCGTGGGCATAGCCGTGGTTATGGGGATACTCTCGCTTTCCAGGATGGGCCAGGACCTGATGCCCGACATCTCCTTCCCCACAGTGACTGTTGTGACGAGATATGAGGGCGCTTCCCCTGAGGAGGTTGAAAAGCTGGTCACCATGCCGGTTGAGGGCGCGTGCGCTCTCGTTTCGGGGGTGAAGAAGGTCTCGTCCTCATCGGCCGAAGGCGTTTCAACCGTTACCGTTGAGTTTGAGTGGGGAAAAGATATTGATGTAGCGGCCCAGGATGTCAGGGAAAGGCTCGGTATGATTGAAAAATTCCTCCCGGAGGAGGCCGAGCGGCCTGCTATCTACAAGTTTGACCCATCTATGATGCCGGCGCTTGAATACGCTCTTTATTCCGACAAGTTCACACAGACCCAGCTCAAGAAGTTCGCTGAGGACAACATAAAGCCTCGCCTGGAAAGGCTTGAGGGCGTCGCTTCGGTTCTCATCACAGGGGTTGAGGACGAGGAGATAATCGTGGATGTTGATATGGCAAAACTCCACGACCTCGGGCTTTCTCTCGGCGAGGTGGTGAATGTGCTCAGAGCCCAGAACCTCAACCTTCCCGCAGGCCACTACATCGTTGGGCCAAAAGAATACCTGATCAGGGCCGTCGGTGAGGTAAAGAAGCCTCAGGACCTCCTTGATGTCCCGGTGGGGTTCACCAAGTCAGGAAGGCCTGTGAGGCTCTCCGAGGTAGCGAGGGTATGGACGGGCATAAGGGAGCAGAGGGGCTACTACGAGGCGGAGGGCAAGCCGGGTGTCATGCTCATCATCCAGAAGCAATCCGGCTCAAACACGGTTCAGGTAGCTGATAGGGTGAAGAAGGAGATGGAGGCCATAAAGCCAACCATCCCCCAGGGCATGGAAACCGCCATCGTTATGGACATGAGCGAGTCCATTAAGGCGAACAACAAGAACACCTTTGACACCGCCTGGCAGGGCATGCTTCTCGCCGCTCTTGTTGTTTTCCTCTTTCTGTTCAACTGGAGGCCAACCCTGGTCATCTCCTTGGCTATACCGCTTTCGGTATTCGCCACATTCATCGTGCTCCACTGGCGAGGGGATACCCTGAACATGATGACCCTGGGCGGGATAACGCTCGCGGTCGGCATGCTCGTTGATAACGCTGTGGTGGTGATAGAGAACATGTTCAGGCACGCGGAGATGGGCAAACCCAGCTCTCAGGCCGCTATTGACGGCGCATCGGAGGTTGGCCTCGCCATAACCGCCTCAACCCTAACCAATATAGTCGTGTTCCTTCCCCTCGTCTACTCCGGAGGCGTTGTAGGCGAGATAATGAAGTCCCTCGCCTTCACGGTAGTCATCACCATGCTCATGTCCCTCGTGGTTGCCGTAACCATAATCCCATCATACGCCGCAAAGCTCTTCAGGACGGAGAAAAAAAGCAGGCTCGCCGGATGGTTCAACCCTGTATCAAGGACCTACAGGTTTCTCCTTGAGCTTACCCTGAAGCACAGGATAACAGCGAGCATAGCCACACTGGTTCTCGTGGCCATCTCAGCGCTTGTTTTCCTCAGGCTCGGCGGAGAGTTCCTGCCCACGATGGATATGAGGTTCCTTCCCATTGAGGTTGAGCTTCCTCCGGGAACCCCGGCCGACGCTACGAGGACATACATCGCTAGCGGCGCCAGGATAGCCAAGGAATACCCTGAGGTTAAAATGGTTTCAACTATGGTCGGTTCCGGAGGCTTCATGTCCCAGATGGGAGCTACGGCCGATGTGAATCAAGGGACCCTTTTCCTGATAATGAAGCCGCCCGAACAGAGGAAGAGATACAGCACCCAGGTGGCGCACGAGATAATCCAGAGAATGCCCCCCTATTACGGCGCCAAGGTCTCGCTCTCAAACTACCAATCTCAGATGCTCGGGGGCGGAATGCCCGTTGAGATACACATATACGGCCCCGATGTAAGTGTCCTCTCCAAGCTAGGTGAGGAGGTCGTGAACCGGATAAAGGATATCCCCGGCATAATAAATCCCGATGTCTCGGTGGAGCTCGCTAAGCCAGAGATAAAGGTTAATGTTGACAAGGAGCGGGCCGCATATTACGGCCTCACAGCTTACCAGATAGTCTCCGAGATAGAGGCCCTCACCCTCGGCAAGGTAGCGAGCAGGATGGAGGTCTCAGGGGATCAGCTCAACATAGTCGTGAGGGCAGACAGCCTTGACCGAACCAGGCTTGAAAACGCCTGGATAAAATCCCCAACCGGCGCCCTAGTCCCGCTTTCCGAGGTAGCGAGCTTGGAGTTCGGAACCGGGCCCACGAGGATAGACAGGGAGAACCAGGTCCGCTTCATCAAGGTCACGGCTGACAAAGAGGGCCGCAGTCTCCAGGAGGTTAACAGGGATGTGATGAAGGCCCTTTCGGGATTCAAGACGCCACCCGGATACTCATGGGAGATAGCGGGAGAGTCCCAACGTATGGCTGAGATGATGCGCCAGATGTTATGGGTGATCCTTGCCGCGGTTATCCTCACCTACATGATCATGGCCGCGCTCTTTGAATCCTTCAAGAGGCCTTTGGTCGTGATGTTCACGATCCCCCTGGCCTTTATCGGATCGGCCTTTGCCCTTTGGTTTGCCGGAATGACCTTGTCTATGGTTTCGCTCATGGGGCTTCTCATAGTCTTCGGCGTGGTGGTCAACAACGCCATAGTCATGATAGACCTCATAGACCAGCTCCGCGCCAGGGGCACAGAGGCTTACAAGGCCGTGGTTGAGGGGGCTGTCCTGCGACTTAGGCCCATACTTATAACAGCCCTGACCACGATATTCGGCCTCGCGCCGATGGCCTTCTTGCGGACCAGGGGATGGGAGATGCGGGCTCCAATAGCCATAGCCCTTATGGGCGGCCTCACAACCGGCACATTCGTGACCCTCCTCGTGATACCCGTGGTCTACACATGGTTTGAGGGGATAAGTACGAAGGGAAAGAAAGCGTGAGAGCGCGGGATTGTTTCCGCGGAAACGCTTGCATTAAAATATGAGCCTTAGGGCGGCGTAGCCAAGAGGTAAGGCGACGGTTTGCAAAACCGTTATACCCCGGTTCAATTCCGGGCGCCGCCTCCAAAGCGGTTGCGGTTTTAAGCCTCAGACCCGCCATGAAGATCATTGCTTTCTCCGGTAGCCCAAGGAAAGAAGGCAAAACCGTTTCTCTGCTTTCCGAGGTCCTCGCCGGGGCCTCTGAGCTAGGTGCGGAGGCCGAGCTTCTCCACCTCGTTGACACCCCGGTGAGGCAGTGCATGGGTTGTTATTCCGAAAACCCAAACGATTGCGACATTTCCCGTTGCACAAGGGGGGAGCTCGCTGACGCCATGGCCGGGCTTTTCCAAAAGATAATCTGGGCGGATGGCATCGTCATTGGTTCTCCCGTATACTGGTATAGCGTGTCAGGCCTCACCAAGACATTCATAGACAGGCTCACCCCGCTTGAGAACAAAGAAAAATACCTTGACGGTAAGCCATGTGGGCTCGTTGCGGTCGCTGAGGATGAAGGGTCAGTTGCCGCGCTCGCGCCCATAGCGGCCGCTCTCAGCTGGATGGGCTTCATTATTCCGCCATACGGCATAGTCTACCATAACACCCTGAACCCTGAGGAGGCGGCTGAGGATGCTCGGCGACTCGGGAGGAGTATCTCGTGGCTTGCCCATGCCGTTAGGGGTTATAATTTCTACGATGGCAAGACAATGTGAGGAAAAAAGGAACCTGGCCGCCTGCACCTGCACCTATGAACCTTGCCCCCGTAAAGGGATTTGCTGTGAGTGCATAAAGTATCACAGGGGGGCCGGAGAGTTGCCCGGTTGTCTCTTTCCTCCTGAAGCGGAGCGGACATACAACCGCTCCCTGGAATACTTTCTCAGGGCCTGGGGAAAACGCGGGGGCTCGGCATGAGGTGAATTGCACCCCGGAGCCGGTTTATAATTTCCGGGATGATCCTCGCTCTTCTTTTCGCGGCCATTCGCTCCGAGACGGTGATGCTCCTTGACCTCTCCATCCTCCAGGATACGGTCGTCTCAAACCTCCTCATGGACGAGAGGATAAGGGTTTTCTCAGGAGGGGAGGTCATAATGGGGATATATCAGGGCCTGGCCAAGGAGTTCGTGGTGGTCAACATCGGCGACAAGCCCGTGTGGCTGAAGCAGAGGGAGATTGACTCCATTGAGGTTATCCTTCCCCTCCACGATAGGGTTATTTATACCAGGAAGGACAGGTTCATGGTTTCGCTTGCGGGCGCGGCCTTCACCGAGATAACCGCGCTTGCCATAACCGCGGCCATGAGCGATGAGCTCAGGGACAAGCTCTCGCTTCCCATCCTCGTCTTATCGCCGTTCGTGGGCCTCGCGCTCGCGCAGGGCGCGGCAGGAAGCCCGGAGCAACACCCCTCGCTTACCAAGACGAGGCTCTTTCTCCTCTTGACCGAGGGAAAGCGTATGGGAGAGGGGATAAAGGCGCCGGAGGAATAGTTCCTTACTTAACCGGTATTTTTGCCCTCTGCCTCCCGGCCACCACGAAATAAACCCCAGGCCTCAGCGGGCTTATCAGGGTTTTACCTTTTATCTCTTTGCTGAGAACGAGGCGGCCGGCTGGATCATAAACCCAGACCTCGCCGTCATATCCGGTTATCCAGAAGCCTCCGGGAGCTGGTAGAAGCGTTAATTTCCCCTCAGGTCTAGCCGGCCCCTCTTTTACATCCACAGGCGTGAGGATGAGCTCCATGACCCAGTTGTAGTTGAGGCCATAGTCAGACAGTTCCTCCCAGGTAATCCCGTCTCCGGAGAACATGTCTCCCCATGGCCGGATTGCTGGCCCGGCATCCGTGCTCGCAGGGTTTTCTTCGGATAGCTGGCTTTGAGTGCACCAGAGCCAAACTGTGTCCTCCCCATGGAGGACTATGGTATCCCCGAAAAACACCTCGCAGAAGGCCATGGTATCCGTGGCATGGAAGCTTCCTGAATCCAGAACAACATGAGGTTTGTTGCGGCCTCCCAGGCACAGCTTCAGTCTGCCGGGGTAAGTCATGGGTTCACAGATATGCACTCTTCCCGAGTGGACTGTCCTGCCGTCAAGGTTTGAGTCTATTGGCAGGATGATTGCCCAGTGCAGGGTTCCAGGTCCTGTTAAAGATATACACCTGTAGCCTATGCTGGTTGTATCATACCACCCCAGCGTATCCCCGTTTGACTGGGACAAAAGGATAAGGGTTAAGATGATCATTTCCTCACCCCTTTATGATGACCCTCTCGGTCAAGGCCCTTTTAGGTGTCTCAAGCCTCAGGAAGTATGTCCCGGCAGAGAGTTGATTAACCGGGACGCTGAGCTCATAAAAGCCAACCTCCTTTTCCTCAGAGAAAACCGTTTTTATGACCCGGCCAGAAACATCATATATTTTCAAGGAAACACGGCCTTCGTCTTTCAAGGGAATACCCAGCAAGAGCTTGAGATTTCCCTTTACCGGATTCCCTGAGGTTATGGTTATAAACAGGTCTTGAGGCAACAAGGCATCCTCCGAGGCCAGGCCTCCCTTGCTTTCGGTCACGGTTATGGTTGCCTGGGAGAATCTGTAGTTGTGCTTGGTCGCGGTGGCATAGATGTAGCCCGTGGAGGTAGCCTCAACATTCTCAAAGAGGAACTGGCCATTCGCGCCGGTTGAGCCTATAAGATAAACACCGCAACCATATAGGGTCACGGTGGCCCCAGAGAGATTGGCCCAGGAGCTCCCGGTCCAGTAGCGGACAGTGACCGTTATGTCCGTGGGCGCATCCTTCACGATAGAATTGGGCGAGGCGAAAGTCCTGGTGCCCTTTGGCACATCTGACCACGCGTCAGTCAAAGGACTGCCCAGGAAGATGTGCCTCCTGGCCATGTCCTTGTCCACTACGGTTTGCGAATAAGCCTCCGCCACCCCTAGGAGATACCTGTTTGGCGTGCCAATGGGATTGTTGAACATGAAGTCAAGGAGGGCCCGGTGCTTGATGGCGGCGAAAGCCTGGAGTTCCCATCGCGTGTTCCCCCAGAACGCAATTCCTCCCTTTGAGGTGTAGGCTTCCATGAACCCCTCCGCTACACAGGTGTCGGGGATAGGAGTGGGAGGAGGACCTTCCAAAACCGCGCTGTCCTCGTCATACGCGGACATCAGGCAACCCACCGAATAGACCAGGAAATACTTGTTCTGGTTGGTCAGCTCGGTGAGGTCAACGCCAAAGGGCGTATATGTGCTGTAGAAGTAGTAGGCGGGATCAGGTGGATTAGCTCTGGTTTGGAAATATGAAGGAGCTCCGTGGGTGTAGATGTTCACCCAGCCGCAGGCCTGGTTGTTCAACGCATCCCTGACCTGAGCGGCCGTCTGGGACTTCAGGTGATTAATCGTAAAGGGCGGGTAATAGTGCTCCAGGGTCTCGTAGTATTGGTATCTACAGGCTATATCGTTGGTGTCCACCACGAAATTAACCACGGTGATGCTGGCCGCGTTCCCGGGGTTCTGCTCGTAGTTCAGGACCTTGTCCACCCACCTCTGGGCCTCGTTTGGGTCGTTCAAGGCCAGGACGCGACCAACGAAGACCTCGGAGTAGTGATCCCAGCTGCCAGCATCATCGTTTGCTTCGCCGTAGGCCTCATCCCCATCGCAGTCCCAGTAGGGCATGGATTGACACTCAGGGGTTCTAACGCACGAGACGCTCGCGAAGTAGAGATCTGATGGTTTCCAGGCCGCAGTATAGGGATCGCCAAGTGGATCAGGTGGGCCATCAACATCAGCATATATCAAATACCTGTATGGCACCTCTGTCTCATGGCCCAGGAATAGCACGAACGAAAGCCCCAGCTGGTAGCGCTCTTGAATCCAGTTGAAGACCTTTTCAGCCGGATTCCGGCCAGGATAGCTTGAGGTTATAGTGGCCACATCAACAATAATCGTAGGGAATCCTCTCCTGTCAGTCCAGTCCGCGTATTGGCCAGCCTCGTCCATCTGATTGGCTGTGGTTATTATCGCGAAGACAGCCGGCATGGTCTTGCTTCCCGGTTCAATGATCGCCGGCCTCCTGTACCAGGCCCCGATAGCCTCGTCGTTCTCACCAAACTCCCTTAGCATGTCGTCGTATATCTCTTGGACATGAGCGTATCTCTGCTTTGCGTTTATGGGAGGATCAGAGTCCTTGAATACGAGCTTCAGGATTATATCCGTATAAAGGAACAGCTTGCCTGACAAAGGCCTGTATTGAAATATGTTGAGTTGAGGCCTCGCGAGGACTGCACCGTCAAAGCTTCCCATGTCTATCTTTCCGGTCGGGATTCCCGGATAAAGGCTATCCGAGTAATAGACAGCTGAGTCCGGGGGAACCCAGGATGTGTCCGCGGAGCTCTGAGCCGGGTAAATCTTCCAGAGACCGGGAACCAGGACCGAGTCCTTCTTCACCACCTCCGCGTAGCTGACCGTTTTCCAGTAAGGAATGATGTATGTGGAGGAAACAGGGAGCATTGGCTTTCCGGGATCTGAGGCGTAGGCCACCCGGTTGTCGCTGGACTTTATGAAGTCATAGCCGTTCAGGGTGTCAAACCGGAAGTCAGAGGCTCTGAGAGACACGCGGATGATCATGGTGTCCTGCGCGAACAGCTCAGTGGCCCAGAGGGCCAGAGAGAGACAGCATAAGGGTTACCTTGTTTATGAAATTCATCTTGTTACCCTCCTTTAGAAGCATAGGCCAATATGATAAGAAAAATCGCGTGGACGATCAAGGGCCGGTTTAGGCCGAGTTCGCGCGGGCCCGACTTCCGGCTAATGATCCGTTCCACCCGTGCTGTCGGCCCGCAGGCTATCCCCGATATTTACGGGGTTTTCACTCCTCATCCCCAGCCTCCTTTCCGCTATCATCCTTATTATGGCCGGGTCCTTCAATGCCTCCCGCCTCGCCTCCAGGGCGAGGGTTCTCGCCCTCGCGTGCAAAAGCTCCCTTTCCGCCGCGGCCCGCTCAGCCTTCACGCGGATGAGGCTGTAGAGGGTAGTTCCTAGGTAATAGAGAAGTAAAAGCCCTCCCAGGATTACGAACCACCTGATGAACCCCTTCTTTGCCAACTATCTCCCCGCGAAGGCCTTCAGCCCGAGGAACCTTGCCCCGTGGTTCAGCTCCTCCTCTATGACGAGGAGCCTGTTGTATTTCTCAACCCTCTCTGACCTGCACGGCGCGCCGGTCTTCAGCATGCCGGTTCTCATTGCCACAGCGAAATCGGAGATGAAGGCATCCCCCGTTTCGCCTGAGCGGTGCGAGACAACCGTTGTGTAGCCAGAGCCATGGGCTAGTTGAACTGCGGCTATGGTCTCCGTTACGGTCCCTATCTGGTTGAGCTTGATGAGCGCGGAGTTCGCTACCTTCTCCTCTATTGCCCTCGCTATTATCTTGGGGTTGGTTACGAAAATGTCGTCGCCAACTATCTGGACGCGTTTGCCCAGCCTCTTGGTCATCGCCTTCCAGCCCTCCCAGTCGTCCTCGGCGAGCCCATCCTCAATAGAGACCACCGGATAATCCTTGATGAGGGCCTCGTAGAAGTCTATCATGCCCGCGGAATCCTTTTTCTCTCCGTCAAGAAGGTATATCCCGTCGTTGTAAAAACCTGAGGCCGCGGGGTCCAGGGCGAGCGAAACCTCGGCCCCTGGCCTGTAGCCAGCGTTCTCTATAGCCCTCATCAGGAAATCCATGACCTCCCTCGTTGTCTTTATCCTTGGAGCGAATCCCCCCTCATCCCCAACCGCGACTGCGTGGCCCGCCTTCTTCAGGAGGTCTCGGAGGGTATGGTAGACCTCCACGCCTGCCCGGATGGATTCTGAGAAGCTCTCAAAACCGTGGGGCACTATCATGAACTCCTGTATGGAGAGTCCGGAGTCAGCGTGAGCTCCGCCGTTTATCACATTCATCATGGGAACGGGCAGGAGGTTGGCCGCCACGCCTCCCAGATACCTGTATAGCGGAAGCCCCAGGTGCTCAGCCGCGGCCCTTGCTACGGCCATTGAAACTCCCAGTATGGCGTTTGCTCCGAGGTTGGTCTTGTTCTCCGTGCCATCAAGATCAATAAGCAGTTTGTCTATTTCGGCTTGGCAGAGAGCGTTCTTCCCGACTAAGGCCTTGGCTATCGGGCCGTTAACATTGTGGACGGCTTTGAGGACACCCTTCCCTCTGAAACGAGAGGCATCCCCGTCTCGGAGCTCCAGGGCCTCGCGTTTGCCTGTGGACGCTCCGGATGGCACGCTTGCCCTGCCCATGGAGCCATCCTCTAGAAGCACATCAACCTGGACAGTTGGGTTTCCCCTGGAGTCAAAAACCTCTCTCGCCCTTATTCGCTCTATTCTCATGGCAGTTCTCCCTGAGGCCTGATATTATACCTCCGGCCTTGCAGGCCCGCGCAAGCATGCCTTAGATTTTTCGGCCTGTGGCAAGGGTAACCCCTACTCGGATGGTTTTGCTCGGAAAGAAGCGCCAGCGCAAGCTCGCGGCCGACGGCGCAAGCTTGCTGAGAAACAAGCGCGAGGCCCTGCTCGCTGAGTTTATGAGCCTCATAAAGCCCCTGCTCGCCCAGCGCAAGAGCCTTGACGAAAAGACCAAGAAGGCTCTTTCAGCTCTCGCTGTCGCAATGGGTATGGATGGCCCGGAGGCCCTTGAGTCAGCCGCAATGGCCTCCGGCCGCGACCTTCTGGTTGATGTGGAGGACAGGAAGGTTTGGGGCGTCCACCTGCCGGCTCTACAGTCCGGACGAGCGGCCAGAGGCCTTTTGGAAAGGGGATATTCCCCGATGTCCGTGACGAGCAGGATAGATTGGGCCGCTGAGGAGTTTGAGCAGCTCCTAGACGCGGTTCTAGCTCTCGTTCCGACCGAGGTGAAGCTGAAGAAGATTGGCCTAGAGATAAAGAAGACAACGCGCAGGGTTAACGCCCTTGAGCAGAAGATAATCCCGGATCTTGATGCTGAAATAGCCTTTATAAGGCAAGTTCTTGAGGACAGGGGGAGGGAGGATACCTTCCGGCTCAAATTACTTAAGGCCAAAGCAGAGAAAAAGGGCGGAAGGTATTAGCGATCCGAGAGTCCTTACAAACCCTTTTGTTGCTGTCGGGTGCGTTGTGCTTGTTTCGGGCCGGCCTTTGGCAATATCCTTTGACCTTGAAGCTCCTGGTTATTAACTGGCAGGACCTTAAAAACCCTTTTGGCGGCGGCGCTGAGGTTTATCTGCATGAGGTTTTCGGCCGCATAGCGCGCGCGGGCCACGAGGTTCACCTTCTGGTGTGTGGGGTGCCTGGGCTTTCGTCCGATGAGGAGATGGGCGGCCTCCTTGTGCACAGGAGAGGTTCTCGCAACATATTCAATTATCAGGTTCCGGCCATCTACAAGAAGGAGTTTGCCGGCTCCGGATTTGATGTGGTCATAGAGGATCTTAACAAACTGCCGTTTTACGCCAGGCGATTCGTTAGAGGGCCTCGGGTGGCCTGTCTTGCCATGCACTTTTTCGGAAAAACCATATTCCAGGAACTGCCTTTTCCCCTTGCCCTCTATGTCTACCTTTATGAGCTGAGCATAAGGCGTTCATACAGAGGGCTTCCATTTGCGGTCATATCCGAGAGCACCAGGGATGACTTGGTAAGATGGGGTTTCCGGCGTGAGGAAATACGGATAATATACTCTGGCGTGGACACGAATCTCTACAGGCCGGGGGAGAAATTCTCCGAGCCAACGGTGATTTATGTGGGAAGGCTTAAGAAATACAAAAGAATAGAGCTGGCCATGGAAACGGTTGCCAGGGTCGCTGAGGAGATACCCCTGAGGTTCCACATCGTAGGCGATGGAGAATACAGGCCAGCGCTTGAGAAGTTCGCCAGGGCCAGGAATATGACCGGCTACACCGTATTCCACGGCTTCGTGCCCCAGGCCGAGAAATCCAGGCTACTGGCCGGGGCCTGGGCCATGATTAACACATCTGTGAAGGAGGGGTGGGGCCTTGTAAATACCGAGGCCCAGGCCTGCGGGACGCCGGTGGTGGCTTTTGATGTCCCTGGCATAAGGGAATCCCTGCTCCCTGGCAAAACCGGTTTCCTCGTTCCATTCGGGGATATAACTGCTCTGGCAAAGGCCCTTCGCGAGCTCCTCTTGAACAGCGACATACGAAAACGCATGTCAGAGGAAGGAAGGGCCTGGGTTAGTAAGTTCTCCTGGGACAGGGCCTCTGAGGAGACCTTGCAATGGCTAAAGGGTATCGTGGAGGGGTAATTAGGCGCCCGACCGCGGGAACAGCGATTATCTTCGGGGTGTCTAACAGGAAGGAAACCGAGCCTTTAAGGAGGTTATGATGTTAGGAATCGTGATAGCGTTGATAGCGGGCGTTGGAACGCCCATGGATATAGGTGTAGGCGGCGTCTTCTACATGGAGAAGGAGGATTCCTTCTCCTCCAACTTCTACGGAGCGGAGGGTGAGTTCCTCGCGCACCTGATGATGGACCAGCTATACCTGAGAACAGGGGTCCTATACTTCATCAGGGACGAGAACGGGAATAACAATCTCGGCCTTGGCACAGGTGTTGGCTCTTTCGGCGCCGGCTCAGTTGACGCGCTTTACTACTTCACAAAGCAGAAGCCCAACAAATACAAGATGAGCCCATATGTCTTCGGCGGCTTCTACTTCGCTAAGTCCGGCAATACCAATGCCTACGGCCTCAAGGCTGGCGCCGGGCTTTCGTATCCCCTTGGCAAAAAATCCCCCACGAGGCTCTTCGGGGAGGCCGGCGCCCTGTTTGAGGCTTACTCCGCCCCGGACCCCATCGGATCGGATAGCTACATAACCTTATCTGCCCGCGGAGGCATCAGGTTCAATGTTCTGAACTAGTCTACCTTTTTAGGCGAACCGCAACACCATCGCGCTTGTCTTTGCCTCTGAGCGTGCCCTTGCTTTAATATTTGCGCTAATGCTCTGGCGGGCTCGTTGGGTTATTACTGGCGACCCTCTCCTCGGAACCATTGAGGACGGCGCGCTGGTCGTTGAGGGCGAAAGGGTAGCCGCGGTCGGAAAGGCCTCTAATCTCCTCCGGGAGCACGACGGGCCTTCTGCAGAGTTCCCTATGGGAATAATAATGCCGGGCCTCGTCAACGCTCACTGCCACGCCGCAATGGTAGGTTTCAGGGGACTGGCTGACGATCTTCCCCTATCGGAGTGGCTCGGAAACTACATCTGGCCAGCTGAGCGGGCCGCGGTATCGGAGGATTTCATCAGACACGCCGCGAGGATAGCCCTCTCCGAGATGCTCCTCTCGGGGACCACGCTTTTCGGGGACATGTATTTCTTTCAGGATGTCATGGCGGAGGAGGTCAAGAGGTCCGGCATAAGGGCTGTCCTCACCGAGGGCGTCATTGATTACCCAACCCCCTCAGCTAAAACCCCGGCGGAGGGCATGGAGCTGACGAGGGCCTTCATTGAGCGCTGGAAGGGAGATCCCCAGGTCTTTCCGGGGGTCGGCCTCCACGCTCCATACTCGTGCTCAAAGGACCTGCTGAAGGAGGGCGCGGCACTGGCGAGGGAACAGGGGGTCACCCTGCACATCCACCTATCGGAGACAAGGGGTGAAATTGAGGAGATAAGTAAGGCCTACAGCACGACTCCGGTGAGGTTCCTTGACCAGATCGGCATCCTCGGGCCGGGTTTCGTCGGGGCCCACGGGGTTTGGGTGGACAGCGAGGAGCGAGAGCTCCTCGCGAGAACTGGCGCTGGAATAGTTCACTGCCCGCAGTCCAACTGCAAGCTCGCCTCCGGGATAGCCCCCCTCCCCGAATACCTCTCTCAGGGGGTAAAGGTTGGCCTCGGAACCGACGGAGCCGCCTCCAACAACAACCTTGACATGTTTGACGAGATGAGGACATGCGCGCTAATCCACAAGGCACGGACCTGCGACCCCACTGTTATCTCAGCGAGGGATGTAATCAGGATTGCCACCATCGGAGGAGCGGAGGTCCTCGGACTCGCTGATAGGCTCGGCTCCATAACCCCCGGGAAGCTGGCGGACTTCGTTGTTGTGGACGGGAGGCCCCCGCACATGAGGCCCCTTCGCTCCCCAGAATCCCACATCGTCTATTCGGCTTCCGGAAGGGATGTGGCCTGGGTCGTGATCGGGGGCGAGGTTGTGGTTGAGAACGGAAAGCTCCTCACGATCTCAGAGGACGAGATAAAAGAGGCAGAGGCCTTTATTAACGAGAAGATAAAGGAGGTTTTCTGATGCACATAAAGCTCCACTTTAACTTCAAGGATGTGCTGAGAGCCCCTAGATACGGGCTTTCGGTAAAAAAGATGTGGCTACAGTTCTTGGGCATAATAATAGGGCTTGCCCTTTATGTGCCCCTCACCTACCTCGCTTACTCCATGGCTGGCTTCAGGCCAGAGGATGTTTGGCGCTTCTACCACCTCCTGCCCGTGCCCGTGCTTACCGGAGATTACCTGACCTTCGGCCTGAAACCTCAGATAATCTGGTGGACCGGGGTTGTGCTCTTCGTCGCGGTTCAGCTCTTCACGGGCGTAGCCATATCCAAGGTAGCATACGAGCAGTTCAAGGGCGATGAGCTTTACGAGGTAACGAAGGCCGCGAAGATGGCGCTCCTCAAGGGCAAGGCCACTGTCCTGGCCCCCATTACCCTCCTCATTCTCGCTCTGGTCCTCCTCGGGGTGGAGGTAGGGGTGTTTTACCTCGGCAGGATACCAGTTGTGGGGGGCGTTATAGACGCCATATTGTTCCTTTTCTTCCTCTTCGTCTCTCTGTTCATAATATATGTGATGATAGGCTTTGTGGTCTCTCTCTTTATGGTTGCGCCAGCGGTAGCGACGACACAGGCCGACACCTTTGACGCCCTTTTTGAAACCTTCTCCATCCTCAACGAGCAGAATTGGCGTTTCGTGGTCTACGAGCTCCTTCTTATAGCGGTTAAGGCTGTGGCGGCCGTTATTTTTGGTTTCTTCCTAACCTGGGGGGCGAAGCTCACCTTCTGGGCAATGGGGTTCGGTTACAGCCAGTCCCTTTTCGCGCACGATGTTGCTGTCCGGTTCGTTGACTGGTTCTCGCTTTCAATCTGGAGCCTCAGGTTCATGGACCTTACGAGCCTCTCAAGGTTTTTTGCGCTCACAGGCCACGCGGCCACGTTTCCTGCGACTGTAGCCGCGGGCGCGGCGCTCGGGATTGTCTACTACATCATACTCTTTCTCCTTTTCTCCTACATCGGCGCTGTTTGCTGGTCAGGCCAGACCCTAATCTATATTGTCCTCTATAAGAAGAAGGATGACATTGACCTTCTCGCGCAGAGGCCTGAGGCCATAGAGGAGATAGTCGTGGAAAAAGAGACCGCGGGGCCATCGGAAATAGCGTAACTGAGAGCATGAACCCGATAAACAGCCTCATAATACTTGGACTCCGGGCTACGCCAAAACCCATTCTCTTTCTGTTTGCAAAGAGATACATAGCCGGCCCTGAGCTCTCGGACGCCCTGCGCGTCATCCGGGAGCTCAACGCCAAGGGCATCCTCGCGACCGTTGATCTCCTCGGCGAAAGCCTCTCTGACGAGAGGCGGGTGATGGAGGTTGTGAATACCTACAAGAGGATCCTTCAGGAGCTTGACCGGGAGCGCCTAGCCGCGGATATCTCCATAAAGCCCACCCATTTCGGCCTCCTGATTGACAAGGAATTCTGCTACGGAAATGTGAAGGAGGTTGTTCAGGCCGCGGCCGCGGTCGGCCGTTTCGTCTGCATGGACATGGAGGATTCTTCCACCGTGGACGCCACGCTTGAGATCTACGAGCGCCTCAGGAACGATGGCTGGGAAAATGTCGGCTGGGTGAGTCAGGCCATGCTTAGGCGGGCGGCGAGAGATATGGAGCGCATGGCAAAGTGGAAGCCCACAGTGAGAATATGCAAGGGCATATACAAGGAGCCGGCCTCGGTTGCCTTCCAGGACCCATATGTGGTGCACAGGAACTTCGGCCTCTTGGGAAGGACCCTCGCATCGGCTGGAGGATACCCTGCTTTCGCCACTCACAACGAGCGGATGATCTGGGAGGCCCTCGCGATAATCCATGAGCTCAAGCTAAAGCCGGATCAATACGAATTCCAGATGCTATACGGGGTGAAGGAGGGGCTCAGGGACATCCTCCTCTCAGAGGGCCACAGGGTGAGGCTCTATGTTCCCTTTGGCAAGGATTGGAAGCCCTATGTGATAAGGCGCTTCAGGGAAAACCCCGACATGCTTGGGTATGTGATAAAGGCCCTCTTCACGGGCAAAAGGGGCTGATCCCCGTCCCGCGAGAGCTTGCACGGCCGCGTGAGTTGCTTTATAATCTTCTACCTTGACGATGATCTTTAGGAGGAAATGAAGAGATGGCTAAGATGAAAGTATGGATAGATAGGGACCTTTGCACGGGCGACGCTATATGCGCGGACGAGGTCCCCGATGTCTTTGAGATGGACGACGAAGGTCTGGCCTTTGTTAAGCCGGGCATGGAGATACTCACGGACGAGAACCTGATCGCCGAGGCAAAGCGCATGTCTGAGGAGTGCCCGGGCGCCTGTATCTTCGTAGAAGAGGTTAAAGAATAACACCTTCCCCCACACCCACCACCCCCTCCTGCCCCAGGGAGCCCCAGCGGCTCCCTGGGGTTTATTAGGCTTTTTCGCAACGCGCTTGAAGACCTCTTTCTGGCGGGGTTATAATTTGCCCGCATAGGAGGTGAGTGTGAGTTTGCTTTTATCCGTTGCGATACTGGCCCAATCGGACATCCCGGAGGTAAAGCTCAGCCTTCCGGCGGAAAATCCGGAGACCGCAGAAAATGCGTCCGGCGAATCCGGACCAGCAAAAGCCTGGCCTCACGACTACCTGATCCCGACCAGGTGCTTCACTGTCCCAACAGCGAAGGTTCTTCCCTCAGGGACATTCTGGCTCAATGGCGGGGTTTCTTTGGGTTCGGCCGAGGCCTTCCAGGAATCCGGGGTATTCCAAGGGATAATCGGGCTCGGCCTCGGGGATGTCGTTGAGGGAAGGTTCGCTGTCGCCGGGGTTCTCACTAACCTGGCGACCGGCTCCATAATCGCTCCGACCACATCCTTCAAGCTCCAGCTCAGCCGGCAGACCAGAAAGGTTCCGCTCTTCTCAGCGCTTGAACTAAGAACCACCCCCGGCTACCACTACTCCTTCCAGCCGGGAGGGGACAGATACGGCGTCAAATACGGGTTCCTATACGGGGTAATCGGCAGGGACATGGGGAGTTGGAGCGTCCATATCGGCGGCTCTGTCTCGGATTACAGGATAATGGCCGTTGAAACCGACACATCCTACCAAAAGGACAGTAGCCTCACCCAGGTCATATTCTACGGTGGAACAGCGGGGATCCAAAAATTCGCCCCCAACAACACGGTCATGGTGTTTGAGGGCCAGCTCGTCCCAAAGGTCTGTTTCCCCACGGATACGAGCTCCGCGAGCCTTAAGGCCGTCTATTCCCTCATGGGCGGGGTAAGGTATTTCTTCAGCCCGAACTGGTGCGTTGACGCCGGGCTTTTCTACGCCGCAGAGGTGGATAACCCAACCCCTGCCATAGCTGATATGATGGTCTACTCCAACCTGCATTTCCTCTTCACATGGGACGCGCTAACACGATTCTTTACGCCGGAGGGATGGTGAGATGCTTTCTACTCTAATCCTGGCCTATTCGGCCGCGGTTTCGGCCGAGAAGGGTTCCGAGGCCCTGGCAAACGCCCTCATTCTCGCCCTTGAGGCGAGAGGATTCACGATTTCGGATACCCCTCACATCAGGATAACCCTCAAGGCCACCGAGGCGCTCAGCTCCTTCTACATATCCGTCGGATACGAGCTCAGGTCAGGCGAATCAGCATCCTCCCAGTATGCCGTGGGCAAGGACAACCCCGAGGCGCTCAAGGGTCTCGTAGGGGAAATAGCCTCAGTGGCGTGGGCGATGGCGGAGTGGGGGAAGCCCGTTGGCTCCGCTACGATCATCACCGAACCTCCTGGAGCGAGCGTGTATGTTAACGGGGCTTTTCAGGGAAACTCGCCGATAACCATAAGGGGGTTTGAAACAGGAAGGGAGTATGTTCTCAAGGCTTACAAAACAGGATACGCGGTTTACGAGGGCAAAATTAGCCTCTCCGGCGTTGCTACAGATACCCTGCGCTTGAAGCTCTGGCCCGTTGGGATACCTTCTGCCGCATACCGTGAGAAGGCGGACTTCTGCGCGGATTGCCTGGGGAATGAGGAGCCTGCCCCGAATTGGCTTGGCGCGGTTGCGGTGGTGGCGGGGCTACTCCTTTTGTTCGGATGTTTGATCTGATCCTCCACCTAGCGAGCGGGCGAGCACTTGCATCAGTCCGGTTCACGGCTTGAAAATATGGCCGTGAACATAGGCCTGCCTGAGGTACTTTTAATACTCCTCCTTATACTCTTACTTTTTGGCGCAAAAAAGCTTCCCGAGCTTGCTCGCGGTATGGGTGAGGCCCTCAAGGAGTTCCGAAGGGCTCAGAAGGATGAGAGGGGGGACGACCAGGACGAGGGTCTGAAACATGGAGAGGGTAGAGAGAAGAAGGAATGAGCGGCCTTTCCTTCGCCTTCTTCCCTATCTTATCGCTGTTTTCCTTGTCCTGTTAATAGAATTTCTCTTTTTTGGCACGGAATTGCCGCTGAGCTTCCTCGCGTTCGTCATCGCCGCAATCCTTGCTGTAGCGGCCTTTCTTGTGAAACCTTACTTGGCCATACTCGGCCTCTTTGTGATCAAACCCCTGCTGGACATGATGTGGAGCACATATACCTCAGGGGGTCTAAAGGGCACTTACATAATGGGGGTCCTCGGCCCGTTTCTCTGGGCATTCGGTATTCTCTACTTCAAGATCTCACCCCTTGACTACAAGCTAGGCAGAACGATGATCTTCTGGCTGCTCTGCTGCTCAGTCCCGCTGGTGCTTATTCCGTTATCAAAAGGCTTGAGCCTATCCAGCATATTTTCGGCCGGGGATGTTTTTCTCAGGTTCATAAACGGATGGGGTTTTTTCTTTCTTTTGCCTTTCCTGGTCAAAACCAGGAGGGACTTCAACCTTTTTCTCTACGCGTGGCTCGTGTCCACGCTGATTCCGGGCCTAGTAGGATTTTATTACCTGATAACCGGCAACCCCTGGGGATTCCAGATCACAGCTGGCTGGTGGAGGTTATGCGGCCTTTATCACGATGCGGCCGCTTTCATGACCGAGATAACCCCTGCATTGCCTATAATGCTTTACCTGGCCTCTGGCGTGAAGAGGTGGTGGAAAAAGGCACTGTGGCTGATACCCATAGCCGCATGGCTTGTCCTGGCCTTCAACTCATACACGAGGTCTTTCTGGATATCTGCCTCTGTCATCCTTTTGATTTGGGCGCTGAGAGGCCTGTGGTTTCCCGCGGCCGCGGCACTTTTGGGCGCCATATACCGGTGGCCAGTAATATGGCGGCGGTTTACAACAGCGGGACTGGAGGAAATAGAATCCTCTTACGCCTTGGGGGGGAGGATAGGAAGGTGGGAGGATTTCTGGCAGATTTTCAAGGGGACGAGCATAATGGAAAAATTGCTTGGCAAATGGGCTAATATCAGCTGGAGCATGGATGTGATTGACTTTCACAACCAATACCTTATAACACTGGAAAATATGGGACTCATCGGATTCATGGGCCTCATAAGCATACTCATCGGATTTTTATACCACATTGTCAGGGACTTTTTCGCAGATCCAGAGTGGCGGAGAGAAACCCTTCTTGGCCTTTCTGTCCTTATATTGGTCTTGACGCTATCGTTCACCGGCAAATTTCTGTTGGTTCCAAACAACCAGTGGTTTTTATTCGGGATGTTAGGTCTCCTTATAAACCGGAAATTCAATTACCGTGAGCAATAATCGCGAGAGATTTTTTTTAATAGGCATACTTATCGTAGGGATTTTGGTGAGAATCCTGGCCATGTTTTTCGCGCCCTGCCAGCCTTCGGCGAGCGGGGACGAGGGGATGTATTACAGACTGGCCCTGGAGGTGCTTGAGAAGGGGCCATTGGCTCCGGAAAGGACCCCGCTTTATCCGTGGTTTGTTGCCCTGTGTCTGATGGCCTTCAGGAGCCCCATTTCTGTCCTTTGGGTCCAGGCGATAATAACGGCCTCCTGGCCTCTGATTGTATGGGCCACAGGCAAAAAGCTGGGGATGAGACCAACGCTAGCGCTTTGGGCCGGGTTGGCTGTGGCAGTATTTCCTCCGTTCATCCTTTATCCGACGAGGGCTTGGCTCACGGAATCGCTATTCACGACCCTTCTGTTCCTGGCGCTATGGGGTTTGGCCGCCGGAGCTCGGTTTTGGCCCGGGCTCGTTTGGGGGATATCGGCTTTGGCAAGGCCTATAAGCCCGATAATGGCTTTGGGCTATCCGATAGCCCGCATGACCCGTCCCAGGCAGTGGCTTCCGTTTATTCTTGGACTCGTCATTGTAGCATGCCCCTTTTTCGTTTTCAACGCCCTGACGGGGAAGGATAGAACCCCATACGGAACCCACGGCGGCGCCGGAATCCTTGATATAATCAGATTTGAGAACGGCCCCTGCGCGGAGGGAACCCAGGTCTACGCTGGACTCCTTGAGGCACCGGAGGGAACCGACTGTAGCGACATCCTGTGGAGACTGAAAAGGCCCCACACCATACCCGTCCTTATGCTCAAAAAGGCTGGCTACCTCACCCTGCCATACAGGGGGGTCAAGATGAGGGAGATGGCTCTCGGGCCGTGGCCAGCGAGGTTACTCGTCATTCTTCTCGTGGTTATTCCGGATGTAGTGGCGTTTCTTTTGGGCGGCTTCTACCTGAGCTTCATCGGAATAAGGCGAAGGGATGTCTTTCCATTATCCTGGCTCTGGTTATCAACCCTGGCCCTTGCCCTCATCTTTCACGGGGAGACGCGTTATCTTTTCCCAGTTTTTCCCGCTTTTATAATCGGAGCTTTTCTCCTATGGCAGGAAAGGAAGCAGATCCGTTGGTGGATGATTTTACTCTGGCTAAGCTTCTGTGCCCTATTGATATTTGCGTGGATATCTTGGTGCGTCCCGTTCTACCTTCACCATCCGCTCAGGTAATCCTCTTCCTTAAGAGCACATAGTGAACCGAGGCGCACTCCTTAGCCAGGGGATTGAACCAGAAGAGTATGTCCAGCCATTTTATCGGGAATGTAATCGCGGAAACGGCCAGGTAGATGAGGTCCCGCAGGGGTTTTATTCCCATGGAGGTTAAGACCGAGACCCAGGCCTGGAATGTCCAGAGTAGGGCTGAGGTTGGGCCGCCCAGAACCCCCATCTCAACCAGCTCCAGGCTGGAGGATTCGTATAGGGAAGCCGCCCCCTCGTGTGTCCAGCGCAATCGGTCGCCGGGGCATGAGTGAAAGGGCTGGAGAAACGGAATCGCGATGTAAATGAATCCCCCGGGCCTCACCACCCTCTCCATCTCTGAAGGGGTTCCCTCAAGGTCGCCGATATGCTCAAGGACCACATAGGACATTGCCGCAAGTAGGCTCCCGGTTTTTATGGGAAGGTGGCAAACATCCCCCACCACTTTAACGGGCTTGTATCTTACTAGGTCAAGGTTGTAGACCTTGAAACCCTTCACCCTGAAATCCTACACGCCTGATCCAAGGTTAAAGACCACATCGTCAGGACCGGGCCGCACCCCCCGCTTTTTAAGAAGGGAGAACATGTCCCTGCCCGGGTAGATGAAGACCGGCGAGAATACAAGGAAAACAATCCTATAAAGCGCAGGGTGGGATTTAGCCGCCTCTTTTAGGAATTTTACAAGGTCCACCATGGGATCAGCCCTGCCTTGTTGAAGATTTCGGCGGAGGCTTGCAATGTTTTTGTCCCGCGGCCTCCGCGGGGGGATTCGCAAACCTGTATGACATCTGGCCCAAAGTATAAACCAGAGACACCGAGGAAATCCTCCGCGCGCACTGACATCTCACACTTCCTCAACCCCTGATCCTCTTGCCGGATAAGCTAAAGCTCGGAATCGCTTTGGGCCGTAGTGGCCTGGCGTATGGGTGTTGGATGAAAATATATCCCCGGCCCAGG
>Ga0078972_1004777_pt1 | contig 36112 bp, 24 predicted proteins | sample YelNatPaOPGAMG01_FD_67568 | JGI IMG/M metagenome (GOLD analysis project Ga0078972, IMG submission 67568) | Hot spring thermophilic microbial communities from Obsidian Pool, Yellowstone National Park, USA - OP-RAMG-01 (SPADES assembly) (version 2) | ecosystem: Environmental > Aquatic > Thermal...
GGCGTAATTATTGTAATTATAATTTAAAAATGCTAACGTTTTTTGCCAGCAAAGAAGCAAGGTTCGATAACTCCTGCGAACTTATCTGTATCTGATCCGTGCTGGCTGAGGTAGCTTCCTGAGCCTTAAGGATTAAATCGGAAGAAGCAGAAATTTCTTCTGCGACGGTCGATTGCTCCTCTGCGGCGGCAGCTATCTGTGTAATCATATCTTTAAGTTTATTCGTCAGTTCTTTTATTGTTTCAATCCTTTCTCCGGCTTTTTTTGCAACATCGACGCCGTTTTTTACCTTATTTTTTCCTTTAAGCATCGAGTCCATCGCTTTTGCCGTATCTTCCTGAATAAATGTTATTGTTGAGGTAATTTCTTTCGTCGCCTTCGAAGTTCTTTCGGCTAATTTCCTTACCTCGTCGGCTACTACGGCAAATCCTCTGCCCTGTTCCCCGGCTCTCGCGGCTTCTATGGCGGCGTTAAGAGCCAGCAGATTCGTCTGGTCGGCTATTTCATCAATGACGGCTATAATATCGCCTATTTTTTGCGAGGAAGCGCCAAGTTCTTCCATTACCGAAGATGTATTATCGACGGCGGCTTCGATAGAATTTATTTCTTTTATGACATTCTGAACGGCTTCGTATCCTTCTTCCGTAGCTTTCTGAGTCCGGTCGGCTTCATGCGCTCCGGAGTTGGAATTTTTAGCCACTTCTATGATAGCCGACGTAATTTGCTTTATGGATTCTATTATTGAAGAACTGTTTTGCCGCATATTTTCTAAATTTTTTTCAAGCTCTTTAGAAGAATGGTTAAGTTCTTCACCCTGTCCGGAAATAGAATTTGCGGCGCTATTTATAGACTTTACGTTACCCGCAAACGATTCGATAAGCGTGTTGACATGATTGATTAATCTTCCTATTTCATTTTTGGGATTTACGTTAATTTTTATTTTTGAGGATAAGTCTCCGCCCGCCACATCTTTGACCTTTTTAATTGCTATTTCAAGTTCGTCTATTAAAAATTTCTTAAAATAATAGCTGACGGACAGCAGGGCTATCAGCATAAAAAATGGCGCCGCAATAAACATATCGAAAAGAAAATTAATCTTTTTGCTCATGCCGGAAGACATTGCATACCTGTCGAAATCCAGCAATTTTATAATCTTATCGATATTGGCGTTAAAATATTCCGGGTTCATTTTTAATCCTTCTTCCTGCGGATTTTTTAGCAGTTTAACCATATTAGGTCTGTATCCCGCCATAATTCCCTTAAGCTCTGCCATTTTTTCTTTAGCCTTAAGACTTTTTAAGCTGTCCGGTCTTTTTAACACGCCTTTTTTTATTCCAAAAACTTTTATAAAATGTTCTTTTTGAAATCCCGAATAAAAACCGTTAATGGCAATTATGTTATTTTTTCTGGCAGATTTGATTTTATCGGCTAAGCCGGTTATTTTTTTATCTATGGATGCCGTATCGTAAGCTTTTTTAGTGAGTTTGGCAATTTCAATATTGGATTCCCTAAGTTTCGCCAGATATATTAAATTAGTTGCATCCCTGTCAACCCTCAGCAGTGAAATTGAGGTAGAGCCTAAAACCGCTTGCATATATGACCGGTCTTTTATTGTGCCGATAAAATCCAAGAGGAAAAAATTTAAAACCAAAAAAATAATAAACATTGCAATAGCGGCGGCGTATAATCTTAACTTGAATGTTGAAAACATTAATCCCCCAAAAAATAATATTTAATTTTTAATTCTTAGGCAGAATTTATATTATATTTATTATATTAAATCAAATCAATAGCTGTTTTCCAAAAGTTTTAAAATTTCATTTTCGCCTGCTTCCGCGGGATTGTTTTGAATTGCAAAACCCATTGTCCCGAAAGCTTCTTTTGCGATTTTTTTAAGTTTGTCTTTTTCCACGCCGAGGTCTTTTAAGCGGATATTCAGATTTAAAGCAGAAAGTATTTCTTTTGTTTTTTCTATTAATGACCATGCATATTCGTCGTCGCTTTTGCCTGCTCTTTTAATGCCTAAATGATGTGCTATGAGCATAAATTCTTTTCTACAAGAGTTTAAATTGTATTTCATCGATTCTGCCGCCAGAGCCGCAAGTCCTGCTCCGTGAGCCACGTTAGGATAATTTCCGGATATCGGATGTTCCATCGCATGCATTATTCCCACGCCTGAAATATCTATTGCAAGTCCGGCAAGAGCGGAAGCTATTGCCATATTTCCCCTTGCTTCGATATTGTCGGGTTCGTTATAAGCTTTAACGAGATTATCTTTAAGAATATAGAAAGCCTGCATGCAGTAAGCGGAAGAAAAGGCATTTCTCGCCTTTCCCGTAAAAGCCTCGAATATATGAACAAATACATCGAAACCGGTCACCGCCGTAACGTAAGGCGGCATAGAAAGCATAATATCGGGGTCTATTATAGCCTCCCGCGGATACATGCATTCGTATCCGAACCCCGGTTTTTCGCCGGTTTCCGGGTTCGTCATAACCGAGTATCTGTTGACTTCGCTGCCGGTTCCCGAGGTCGAAACTACGGTTATAACCGGAAGCGCCTCCTTTGCTTCATTTTTCAGGTAGTCCCATACCGGAATATCCCCTTTTGCCGCAACCGCTACGGCTTTTGCCGAATCGAGAGGACTGCCGCCGCCTAAACCTATTATAAGCCCGGCGCCTTTTTTCCTCGCGATGTCCGCAGCCGAATCTATTTCGTAAGTTGTCGGATTAGGCGTAATTCCGTCGAATATTATCGGTTCAACCCCTGCATCTTTTAATGTTTGGACGAGTCTATCCAAAGTTCCCGTTTTTTGCATAGAGTTTTTTCCGGTAACTATTAAAGCCTTATCAGAATATTTTTTTGCTATTTTTCCAGTTTCGCCGAGCAAGCCTGCTCCGAAATGAATTTTTACAGGATTATAAACATTAAGCGCTTTGATTTTCATATAGATAAACCTCCCGAAAATGAAACATTACAATATTTATTAATTTTATCAGTAAATTATTATATCACAACCTAATTTAAGATTTATTACAAAAATTTAACATAAATGTAATAAAATTGTAACAATAATCTGTTAATATAATTAAAGCGTAATTAAAACGTAAAAAAACTGAGCAATTCAGGTTTTGCGTTCAGATTTAATTTTAATTTTAATGTTAATGTTAATTAATTTAATTTAATTTACGGAGGAGATTTATGAACAGAAAAGGTTTTAAAAAAATTATGGGAGGATTGACGATCGCCTCGGCTGTTTTTGCCGTGTCCCTTTTTGCTTCGGGATGCGCAAAGTCAAAAGCGCCTTCATCAAGCTCTAAAGTTCCTGCGGGAACGCTTACCATTTCCGGCTCGACAATGCTTTATCCGTTAAATTCGGTGTGGGCGGTTGAGTACCACAAGCTTAATCCCGGAGTTACTATTTCTGTAGCGGGCACCGGTTCAGGTTTTGGAATATCAAACGCCGCTGACGGCAATATCACTATAGGCGCATCGGATGCCTATCTTACAAAAAGTTTTAAAAAAAGATATCCTAATTTGGTAAACATTCCTGTTGCTCTTGACGATGCCCAAGTCATTTATAATATTCCCGGCATACCTGACAACGTAAACCTCAAAATGACGCCGAAATTAGTTGCAGAAATTTATATGGGCAAGATTACAAACTGGGACAATCCGGTCTTTAAAAAATTAAACCCGCAGTATAAATTTCCTAATCTCCATATTTTTGTTGTGCACAGGGCGGACGCAAGCGGAACGACGTTTGATTTTACCAGCCTTTTAACCGATACTTCTAAGGCTTGGGCAAGTAAAGTCGGAAGAAGTCTTTCTCCCGATTGGCCTGTCGGCAGCGGTTATCTTGGCAGCGATGCGGTCGTCGCCGCCGTTAAAAGCACCTCCGGAGGCATAGGCTACGTGGGACTCGGCTGGGTTATGGAATATCATCTTGCAAGCGCAGCGCTCCTTAATAAAGCCGGTAATTACGTCGTAGGTTCGGTTAAAACTATTGCCGCCGCCGCTAACTCAGCTTTAAAACAGGGGGATTTTCCGGCAGATTTCGATAAGTCTATAGTCTGGAACGTTTCGGCTAAGAACGCATACCCCGATTCAAACTTTGAATTCTGGATGATAAATAAAAAACAGCCGAATGCCGGCGTTACAAAATCCATTAAGGATTTGGTAAATTGGGCGCTTGGTCCGGGACAGGATGCGAAATACACGGTAAAAACCGGTTTTGCCCCGCTTCCGAAATCTGTTTTGCCTAACGTTAAGAAACTTCTGGCACAGGTAAAATAAGCAAAAAATAAAGGGACAAATTTTTTTAGAAAAATTCAAAAGAATATGCTATAATTAAAAAAATTTTTTTAATTAAATTTGTCCCGATTTAAATAAATTCATGATCAATTTAAAATACAAAGACGGCCTTTTTAAATTTATTCTTTCAGTTTTTGTTCTTTCTATAATTCTGATTTTTTTGGTTTCCGTGTTCGTCGTCCTGTATTACAGCTATCCTTCCGTTATCAGATACGGCATTTCTTTTTTATGGACAAAAGAGTGGAATCCTCCCAAAGAGGTCTTCGGCGCTTTAACTTTTATCGCGGGAACTTTTATAGTTACTTTTCTTGCATTGCTGTTTGCGATACCGTTCAGTTTCGGTATAGGGATATTTTTGCAGGAATACTGTCCGTTTTTTTTAAGGGGTATTTTTACAATAGTAGTCGAAATGCTGGCGGGAATACCGAGCGTCGTTTTCGGCGTATGGGGAGTGCTGACGGTTGTTCCGTGGCTCAGGGAATCGGTAGAGCCTTTTTTCGATGCTCATTTTTCAAATATACCTTTTCTTAAAGTGGATGAGAATATCGGATATGGAATTCTTGCCGCAAGCATTATAGTCGCATTTATGATTTTGCCAATTATATCTTCTATCACCAAGGATTCATTGGCTTCGGTTCCAAAACTTGCCAAAGACGGAGCGCTGGCAATGGGCGCAACAAAATTAGACGTCATAAAAGACGTTTCCCTGCCTTACGCTTTGAACGGCATATACGGAGGGATAATTTTAGGTTTCGGAAGAGCGGTGGGAGAAACGATAGCCGTGGTGCTTCTTATAGGAAATCAGGCGGTAGTGCCGAAATCTTTGTTCAGCGTTGGCTATACCATATCTTCCCTATTGGCGAATACTTTTACTTTTGCCGTTATAAGCCCTATATACGCTTCCGCCGAAGTAGAACTCGCACTCGTGCTTTTATTAACAAGCCTTATAGTCAATATAATAGGACGGAATATTTTAAATAGGGTTATAGGCGGCTGATTCAGCAGGTCACAGTTCGGCGGCGGCTGATAAAGACAAGGGATAGGGGCTTAATATACCGGCATGCAATACCGGGGTTTTAGTTTTTAATTCCCCTTTTTGCGAAAGCGAGATTGCTAAAAGGAGATTGCTTCGTCGCTAACGCTCCTCGCAATGACAGGATGTTGGCTAACGAACCTCGCAATGACTGGACGGTGTCATTGCGAGCGAAGCATATCGGACCACGTGTCCGATGAATCTCAAGTTCATCAGCAATATATATATGGCAGTAATGTCATTGCTTTTAATTCCCCTTTTGTAAAAAAGGGGTGGCATTTTGCCGCAGTCGGATTGCCGGGGTTTTAGTTTTTAATTCCCCTTTTTGCGAAAGCGAGATTGCTAAAAGCGAGATTGCTTCGTCGCTAACGCTCCTCGCAATGACAGGACGGGGTTTTAGTTTTTAATTCCCCTTTTGTAAAAAAGGGGTGGCATTTTGCCTTTCAAAGAAAGGCAAAATGACGGGGTATTTATAATAAATGTCTTTAATTCTATTTTAATATACAAATACTTTATAACGGATTTATAATGGAACAGCAATTACATGACACGGCAGAGCCCGTATTTCCGGTAAACAGAGGGTATCTTAAGAGGAAAAAAGTTTATAATAACATTGCCGTTTTTTTTGCGGCGGCTGCTTTTATCATAGGCGCTTTCCCTGTTTTTCACATAATTTATAAGGCTGTTTCGATAGGATATAAATATCTTAATTGGCATTTTATTTCTACGCTTCCTACCGGATTTCCAATAGGCGCGGAAGGCGGAATATTAAACGCCGTTATAGGAGACGTTTACCTAATAGTAATTGCCTCTGTTCTTGCCGTTCCTATAGGAATAGGCACGGGATTGTATCTGTCGCTTTTCGGCAAAAAAAGGACAAACAGCTTTCTCAGGCTATTAAATGAACTTATGCTCGGGATTCCGTCCGTTGTTTGGGGCATCGTAGGTTTTTATATTTTTTCAACAAATGCCGGACCGGGTTTTCATTTCGGATTTTCGGCTCTTGCCGGCGGACTTACGCTGGGTTTCATCATGACCCCGATTATTACGCTTCTGACGGAGCAGGCGGTCAACCAGATTCCGGCAAGCTATATAGAAGGCGCTCTTGCGCTCGGGGCTACCAAATGGCAGGCTACGCGGTCTGTCATATTAAAAGCCGCGCTTAGCGGCATATTTATAGGAATATTGCTCGGGGTAATGAATATAATAGGGCAGACGGCGCCGCTTTTATTTACAAACTATTATAATACCGGTATGCCTACCGGTATTACCGGTCCCGGCGGGGCGGTCGGGGATCTGGCGATGCTGATTTTTATATATATCCATGAACCGTCCAAAATACTGCATTACAAAGCAGAAGCGGCATCTGTGGTTTTACTGCTGTTTATATTTGCATTAGATTTGGGATTAAGGTTGATAAACTATTTAGCTAAGAGATTTATTTTATAGGAGGAATTAAAATTTTATGCCCGAAAATATAAAAGAAAATATAAAAGAAAACAGCGCCGATAATATAATCGTTAACGTTAAAGACCTGAATTTTTATTACGGGAATTACCATCTTCTAAAATCAATTAATCTTTATTTTAAAAAAAATTCCGTATGCACGCTTTTAGGTCCTTCCGGATGCGGAAAATCGACATTTTTAAGGACTCTTAACAGAATGAACGATTATACCGAAGGCGCAAAACTGACCGGCGAGGTTTTGATTAACGGGAAAAATATATATGATAAATCGGTAGATGTGGTGGAATTAAGAAGAGACATAGGCATGGTGTTTCAAAATCCAAACCCTTTCCCGAAATCTATTTTCGAAAATGTGGCTTTCGGGTTAAAAATACACGGTATAAAGAACAAGGATTTTATCGTCGAGCGCGTAGAAAAGTGCTTGAAATATGCCGGACTTTACGATGAAGTTAAAGACAAGCTGAACAAATCGGCGCTTTCCCTTTCCGGCGGACAACAGCAAAGGCTATGCATAGCGAGAGCGATTGCTACCAATCCGTCGATACTCTTAATGGATGAGCCCACAGCTTATCTCGACCCTGTCTCGACGAGCATCATACTGGATTTGATAAATTCTTTCAAAAAATATTATACTATAATAGTAGTAAGCCATAACGTTCAACAATCAGGAAGAATTTCCGATTACAGCGGTTTTTTTCTGGACGGAGAGCTCATAGAATTCGACGAAGCGGGTGCTTTTTTTACAAGACCTAAAGATAAAAGAACGGAAAACTTTATAACGAGCAGATATTAAAAATTATATAAATTATATAAAGTAAAGGAGAGGGATTTTAGGTGAATATATTAGATAACGAGCTTATGAAATTAAAGAAAAACGTCTTTGAAATGAGCGAGATCGTTAACGGTCAGCTAAACAGCGCTACCAGATTTTTATTCGAAAGGGACAAAAATCTTGCTGAGGAAACCATTAAAAACGACCTTAAAGTCAATTCGCTTGAAGTCAGCATTAATGAAAACTGCATAAAACTTTTGGCTCTATACCAGCCGGAGGCGGCAGATTTAATTTTTATAACGACTACAATGAAGATAATAACAGACCTTGAAAGAATGGGCGATTTATGCGCTTCGGTATGCCAGATAGGGCTTAAACTGACGGACGGAACTTCTTCTTCGGAAGAAGAATTTAAATGCGTATATTCATATCTGGAAGACGTTGCTTCCAGAGGCGGCGAAATGCTTAAAATGGCTATGAAAATGTATGCCGACGGCGTAAAGGAAAATATAGGACTTAAAGACATTATAGTAAAGGACGAAAATGTTATAGATATGCTGTCCCATAAAATCGTTGTGGATATCATAAACGCATCGATAAAAAATTTAACCACTCTTGAGAACAATATAACTTTTATTTTTATTGCCCGGAAATACGAAAGATTTGCCGACCATGCCCAGAAAATTATGGAACTGCTTCTTTATATGGAATTAGGAAAAGATTTAAGAAACCTGCCGGAATATTAGATAAATACCCCGTCCTGTCATTGCGAGGAGCGTTAGCGACGAAGCAATCTCGCTTTCGGAATATTTAGATAAATACCCCGTCATTTTGCCTTTCTTCGAAAGGCAAAATGCCACCCCTTTTAAAAAAGGGGAATTAAAGACAATGACCCCGTCCTGTCATTGCGAGGAGCGTTAGCCAATATCCAGTCATTGCGAGGAGCGTTAGCGACGAAGCAATCTCGCTTTTACAATCCCATTCCTAATGCATTATAGACGCCTATGACGTCTTCCCGCACAAGAAGGTTTTGACTTATCACATTATATTCGGCATTAAGCATATCCAGCTTATATGTAAGTTCTGTTATACGGCTTGCAATGCCTGTTTTATACTGGACTCTATAAATACGGAACAGTTTCATGGAATAGTTAAAATTATTTTCATAGTTTTTCAGGGTTTTAATATCCCTCTTGTAATCTGCAAGAGCGCTGTCTGTTTCGCTGAAAGCATTTATCACGGCGTTCCGGTAATTCAGAACAGCCTGCTGATACTGCAGTTTAGACCTTTTGTATATGCTTATGTTTGTTTTGTAATTAAATATGGGCGCTAAAATACTCAACCCGAAACTCCACACGCTGTTAGTATCGGTAACGAAATTGTTTAGCCCGGGGCTTGCATAACCGTAATTTCCCGTCAGGTTTAATACCGGAAAAAAATTAGCGAGACTTTCTTTTTTTGCGTAAGCATATGCCAGCACGTTATATTCGGCTTCTTTGACATCCGGTCTTTGCGTTAAAATTTCCGAAGGAATGTTGGGCGGTATTAACTTGGAGTAATAACGGCTGATGCGGTTAAAATTTAAAATATTTTTTATGTCAGATTTGACCTTTAATTTAAAATTTTCCGGAAATTTTCCCAAATAGTATGCAAGCGTATTTTGGGTTAGAACTTTTTGTTTAATAGAGTCGTTAAGGTCGGTTTTTAAAATTTCAATATTTGTTTTTATATCTGCTATGGGTTCTTCATTTATAAGACCGTCTTTGTATTGTGCTTCATAAAGTTTTAGAATCCCTTTTTCTGTTTTATACTGTTTTTTTAAGTTAATAATGGATTCTTTTAAAGTCTGAATTTCAAAATATGCCTGCGCAACATTGCTTATAAGAGTCAATTTTACTACATCCGCATCTTCTTTAGATATAGAAACGTTAGCTTTTGCCTGTTTAACAGCATTATTTAGCTGGTTCCATACGTCTAATTCGTAAGAAGCGCTCAAACCTGCCTGATTCAAATTATAAATAATCGTAGAAGGGGAACCTGATGAAGAATTACCGGAAAACAGAGAAGTTTCGTAGCCCGGAAGCTTACTTCTCGTTGAGCTTAAGTTCAAATTAACGGTCGGAAATAAATTTGACTCACTCTGAGAAACATAAGTTTTGGCGACCTGAATATTTTTTACGGCTATAAGATAATTTAAATTGTTTTTAACCGTCTCTCCGATCAAAATATTCAGCCTTTTATCGCCGAAATTTTTCCACCAGTCATTTTTGATTTTAAAATTTTTAAAATTTTCGTTATTTAGCGCATATTTAAATTTATTTGGGATTTTTACCGTGATTTTTTTTGGATGCGTGAATAAACTGCATCCGCTGAGAATAAAAATTGACCCGAAAGCAATAAAAAAAAATAAGAGTAAAGTTTTTTCGATTTTCATAATTTTTTTTAATTGACTGATTGTTAAATTTATTATATTCTAATTATACTGACTATAAAGTCATATTGTCAATTAAAAAATTTATATTTAATAATTTATAATTTTAATCTAAGGATATTGATATGATTAAACGTTTTATAACAGTTTTAATAGTGTTGTTCGTCATATTCGGCGGAATATTCGGGTATAAAGCATACAAAGGCTATAAAATGGGCATGATGATGAAGATGATGAAATATCCTCCGGTATCTGTATCCGTAGCCGTTTCCAAAATAGGCGACTGGCAGCCTTATATCCATACCATAGGAAATGTTACAGCGATAAATTCGGTTAACGTAACGACCCAGGTGGCAGGACAGGTTAACGGAATATATTTTAAATCCGGAGAATTTGTCCGTAAAAACCAGGTTTTGGCAACACTTGACGATTCTCTTCAGCTTGCCCAGTTAAGACAATATAAAGCTCAGCTTATAGTTAATAAATTTAATTATGAGCAATATAAAAAAGCCTATGCTGAAAATGCGGTTTCTAAAGCGTCCTATGTATCAATGCTTTCTACTTTAAAGCAGAACGAAGCCCAAATTGCGCAGGCTGAAGTCACTATAGCCCATATGACTATAAGGGCGCCTTTTTCAGGAATTGTGGGAATTAGAAATTCAAGTTCGGTAAATCTGGGACAGTATATACAGCCCGGAGCAACTGTAATACCGCTTTATTCCATTAATCCGATATATATAGACTTTACATTGCCGCAAAACGATTTACACAGTCTTAAAGAAGGTCAAAAAGTTAAGATCAAATTAGATTCATATAATAAAATTTTTTACGGCAGAATTAAAACTGTCAGTATAGACGTTAATAAGGTTTCACGCAACATAACTGCGAGAGTTGTCGTAAATAATGATGGAATGTATTTAAGACCGGGAATGTTTGTTACAGGAAGAGTTTTCCTGCCTTTAATACATAATGTCGTTACCATTCCGGTTACTGCGGTAACTTACAATCCATACGGCGATTTCGTTTATATCGTTACCAAGAAAAACGGCATAAATATAGTCCGAACAGATTATGTTAAGACCGGAGAAGAAAGAAACGGAACGGTCGTTATACTTAAAGGCCTGAAACCGGGCGAAGAGGTCGTTACCGCAGGACAGGTAAAACTTAGAAACGGCATAGCGGTTGCTATAAAATCTATAAAGAACGAAAGCATCGAAAATAAAAAAGTAAAATAAAAAGCAGGTAACCCTAATCCTTATATACCGTCATTGCGAGGAGCGTTAGTCAATATACCGTCATTGCGAGGAGCGTTAGTCAATATACCGTCATTGCGAGGAGCGTTAGTCAATATACCGTCATTGCGAGGAGAGTTAGTCAATATCCCGTCATTGCGAGGAGCGTTAGCGACGAAGCAATCTAACGGAATAATCAAAAGTAATCAAAAGTAATCAAAAGTAATTAAAGGTAATTAAATGAACGAGATAAAGCCTCAAAAAACCAAAAGTTTTACCGACATATTTATTCAACGCCCGGTTCTTGCAATAGTCATAAGCCTTGTCATATTTATACTCGGAGCGAGGTCTCTTTCGGAACTTACATTAAGGGAGTATCCTAAAGTAAAAGATACACTTGTTACCGTTCAGACTGCATATCCGGGTGCAAGCGCACAGGTAGTGCAGGGGTTTATTACTATGCCGTTAGAAAGAGCGATAGCTTCATCCGAAGGCATAGATTATATGACTTCGACAAGTACCGAAGGAGTAAGCACCATTCAAGTTTTTATGAAATTAAACTTCAGTTCTAACGCCGCTCTTGCGGAGGTGCTTTCTCAGGTTAATTCCGTCCTCAACCAGTTGCCTAAGCAATCTCAACTGCCTGTTATCACAAAGACGAGCGTAACCAATCTTGCTTATTTATATCTTGCGTTTACGTCAAATACACTGTCCAGTTCACAGATTACAGATTATTTAGTCCGAGCCGTTCAGCCTAAAATTCAGGCGGTAAGCGGAGTAGGTCAGGTTCAGATTTACGGCAACAAGCAGTTTGGCATGAGAATATGGCTGAATCCAAAAAAAATGGCGGAATTTAACGTTACGCCCATAGACGTTTCAAATGCGCTTGCAAATAACAATTATATCGCTTCTAACGGTTATACCAAGGGAAATTATGTTCAGGTCAATATTTCTGCCGATACCCTTTTAAAAAGCGTGAAACAGTTTAGAAATTTAGTCGTTGCCGATGACGGAGGCACATTAGTCAGGATTAAAGATATAGGAACTGTAGAGATGGGGGCAGTCAGCAACGATGCCGGAAATATAATGAACGGTAAAAGAGCCGTAGTTATGGGTATTTTTACTACTCCGACGGCAAATCCGCTTACGGTCGTAAAAAAACTTACCGATATGATACCTTCGTTAAGAAAACAGTTGCCGGCTCATATAAAACTTAGGGTTGCATTTAACAGAACTGTTTTTATAAGCAGTTCTATTAACGAGGTCGTTAAAGCTGTCGTAGAAACTATTTTAATCGTAATAATAGTTATATTTTTATTTCTCGGTTCTGCCAGAAGCGTGATTATTCCCGTAATAGCCATACCTCTATCCATAATAGGCGATCTGTTCATAATGTATTACTTAAACTATTCTATTAACCTGCTGACCCTTTTGGCTTTTGTGCTGTCTATAGGTTTAGTCGTTGACGACGCTATTATAGTGGTTGAAAACGTCAGCCGTCATATAGAAGAAGGCAAAAAACCGCTCGATGCAGCTATTATTGCCGCGAAAGAGTTAGGCATACCTATTATTGCCATGTCTATAACCTTAGTAGCGGTTTTCCTTCCTATAGGTTTTATGGGCGGTCTTACGGGAGCGCTCTTTACCGAATTTGCTTTTACCCTTGCGGGAGCGGTGCTTATTTCCGGAATTTTGGCTTTAACCCTTTCTCCTATGATGACGTCGAAATTCTTAAAAGAAGATATGGGTAAAAAGGGATTTACCCATTTTCTTGATGTAACTTTTGAAAAAATAAAAAATATTTACTCAAAAATACTCCATGGAGTTCTTGATTATAAGCCGGTTGTTGCGTTTGTTATAATAGTCGTTTTAACTGCCGCCTATTTTTTGTTTATTACTGCAAAAAGCGAACTTGCACCTACGGAAGACCAGGGGGTCGTTTTCGTTCAGGGTACCGCTTCACCTACTTCTACTTATAAAAATTTAAAACATTACGCAAAGCAGATAGGAAGCATATACGATTCTTTTCCGGAGATGAACAGGTATTTTATGGCGCTTGGAGCTTCAGGAAATAACACCTTAATATCGGGTATGATACTTAAACCTTGGAGCCAAAGAAAATTAACCCAGATGCAGCTTACTCCCATGGTACAGGAAAAATTAAATTCTATAACCGGCTTACAGCTTGCGGCGTTTGCGCTTCCAAGTCTTCCAGGTTCGCAGGGTCTTCCTGTTATGTTCGTTATAACATCCACGGATAATTATCTCGAGATGAGAAGCGTTGCGCTTAAGCTTGAGCAAAAAGCTATGCAGAGCGGACTGTTTTTATATATGGACAAAGACCTGAAATACGATGAACCGCAGATAAAAATTATTATAAACAAAAACAAAGCGCAGAATATGGGCATTAATATGGCGACTATAGGCGATACGCTTTCTACTATGCTGAGCGAAAATTACGTAAACTGGTTTGAAATGGACGGGTACAGCTATAAGGTTATACCTCAGGTAATCCAAAAGTACAGGTATGATCAAAATTTATTAAAAAATTATTATGTTACTGCTTCAAACGGCAATATGGTTCCGTTGTCGAGTTTTGTCAGCTTTAAAACGGTTACTGTGCCGGAATCGTTAAATCAGTTCAACCAGCTGAATTCCGTTACTATTTCAGCCATACCCAAACCGGGAGTGACTATTGGGCAGGCATTAAGTTTTCTTGAAAAAGCGTCCAAAAATATTTTTCCTAAAGGTTTTTCATATAATTTTGCAGGACAGTCGCGCCAGTTCGTTCAGGAAGGTTCGACCATGCTTGTGACGTTTTTCTTTTCCCTGATTATAATTTACCTTGTTCTCGCCGCTCTGTTCGACAGTTTTATCGACCCTGTTATTATATTAATAAGCGTTCCGATGTCGATTACCGGAGCTTTAATATTTTTAAGTTTAGGCTTTGCGACTATTAATATCTATACGGAAGTCGGACTTGTTACCCTTATAGGTCTTGTAAGTAAACACGGCATTCTTATTACAAAGTTTGCAAACGATTTGCAGAAAGAAGGGATTGATAAACGCACGGCAATAGAACAGGCGGCATCTATAAGGCTAAGACCGATACTGATGACTACCTCCGCTATGGTCTTCGGAGTTGTTCCGCTGCTTCTTGCAACAGGCGCCGGAGCAGTCAGCAGGTTTGATATAGGGCTGGTTATAGCAGCCGGTCTCGGCATAGGGACGTTTTTGACTATATTCATAGTGCCCACGGTATATATGTTTATCGGCAAGGACTTAAATAATAAAGAGAAGGCAAAAGATTAAGATTCACTTTCTTAATCTTGGATCGACGAGAGCATAGGCAATATCAGCTAAAAGATTGCCTATAAGAGTCAGCACGGCGCCTATAACAAGTATTCCCATTATGGTAGGGTAGTCTCTAGCGAGGACGCTCTGATAGAAAAGCCTACCCATTCCGTTTATGTCGAATATAGTTTCTATTATTACGCTTCCGCCTATAAGTCCCGGAACGCTTAGTCCGAGTATAGTTATAAAAGGTATTAAGGCATTTTTCAAGGCGTGTTTATAGACGACTGTCCGTTCTTTCAGCCCTTTTGCCCTTGCCGTAATAATATAATCCTGTCTGTAAACTTCGAGCATATTTCCTTTTAAGTATCTTGAAAGACCGGCTATGCCGCCGAAACCAGCTACAAACACAGGCATTATAAGATGTTTGGCAATGTCGGTTATTTTTCCGAGCGGCGAAAGAAAATTATAACCTATTGAAGTTATGCCGCCTACCGGTAAAATATGCAGGTCTATACCGAAAAAAATAATAAGCAGAAGAGCGACCCAGAAAGAAGGCGCCGCAAAACCTATGAATACTAAAACCGTGGTAATTTTATCGAAGAGGGAATCATGCTTTACCGCCGACAGCACTCCCAGCGGAACGGAAAATAAAAATATAAAGAACAGAGCTAAAGAATTGATAAGAATCGTGATGCCTATAGTTCTTCTAATTTCCGTTATTACGGGCTCATGGTTTGCGGTAAACGAAATTCCGAAGTTCAGGGTGGCTATTCTTTTAAGCCAGTCGAAATATTGGGTTAAAAGCGGCTTGTTTAATCCGTACAGTTTTGTAAGCATCAGCCTCGAAGATTCCGATACCCTGGGATTTAAACCCAACTGCTCCGTTAAAGGGTTTCCCGGCGCAAGATGTATAACGAAAAAGGATATTAGCGTGATGCCTATTAAAATAGGTATCATAAATAAAATTCTTTTGGCTATATATATTCCCATAACACCTTATATTTTATCTCCGGGTTTGAATAAATTATTTTATAAAAATATATTATATATTATAATATAGCTGAATTAATATTAAAATTTTCATTTATACATTTATATTACAATTTATAATTTATAATTTATGAACGAAATTATTAATGCTTTTAAAAAAAATAAGCTCGCTCTGATTTCTTTAATTTTTGTATTGTTTGTTATAATCGCTGCTGTATTCGCGCCTTATATATCTCCGTATAATCCGGATAAAATAGACGTAAATGCAATTTTACAGCCGCCTAATCCGGCTCATTTGCTCGGAACAGACCAGCTCGGCAGGGATATCTTGTCCCGGCTTATTTTTGGCGCCAGGATTTCGATAGAAGTCGGTTTCATCGCCGTTTCGCTGTCATTGTTAATAGGAATTTTTATCGGAGCTTATGCCGGTTATTACGGAGGCGTAATTGACAGTATACTGATGAGATTTGTGGATATTATGCTGACATTTCCTTCTTTTTTTCTGATACTTGCCATAAGCGCCATACTGAAGCCGTCTATTATCAATATAATGATAATTATAGGTTTGACGTCGTGGATGGGGATAGCGAGGATTATCAGAGCCGAATTTACGCAGAACAGGGAAAAGGACTATGTCCTGTCGGCAAGAGCCGCCGGCGCATCCGATTCGTATATCATGTTTTTCGAAATTCTGCCTAATACTATCGCGCCGATTCTGGTTTCGGCTACGCTCGGAATTGCGGGAGCTATCCTTATACAAGCGTCTCTTGCCTTTCTCGGAATCGGTATAATGCCCCCCACGGCAAGCTGGGGCGGGATGCTCTCAAGAGGGAAAACTTATATTATGGTGGCATGGTGGCTTACCCTTTTCCCCGGAATTGCGATATTATTGACGGTGCTTAGCTTTAACCTTATAGGCGAAGCCGTAAGAAACGCCTTGGACCCCCGATATTCCGGCGAGAGATAATGATGATTGCTTCGTCGCTAACGCTCCTCGCAATGACAACATCTCGTCATTGCGAGCGAAGCATATCGGACCACGTGTCCGATGAATCTCATTTGCAATGACCGGACTGTGTCTTTGCCTTTAATTCCCCTTTTGTAAAAGCGAGATTGCTTCGTCGCTAACGCTCCTCGCAATGACTGGATATTGGCTAACGCTCCTCGCAATGACAGGATATTGGCTAACGCTCCTCGCAATGACTGGACTGTGTCTTTGTCTTTAATTCCCCTTTTGAAAAAAGGGGTGGCATTTTGCCTTTCTAAAGAAAGGCAAAATGACGGGGTATTTATCCGACTGGCACGAACTGGCACGAAATTTAAACGGGGTCGAAATTAGAACTTTAGAATATCCCGGAATTATGTTAAAATATAACAATTATTGTAAAAGTGTATAATTAAAAACTTGTATAATTAAAAACTTGTATAATTAAAAACTATAAAGCAGAGGTCATTTATTATGAATATTAAAAAAGTTAAATTGTTTTTTTTACTGTTAACTGTTATTGCGTTTTCAGGCTTTGCGCTTTCTGGATGCGCAACTACCAGAAATATGCAGGGCAGACCTATTATGTCCGCAAACGTCGATAAAATAATAAACGGAACTACTACCGAACAGCAAATCGTTTCTATATTCGGTCCGCCCTATTCTATAGAAAAAAATCCGTTAACGCCTGATACCGTTATCTATAAATACAGGTTTAAATACCAAAAATACGTGCATTTAGGGGATGAAATACTTACGACGTCCACAAGAAAATATAAAGAAAAACTTGACGTAGTGATAAAAAACGGAATAGTAATAAGCCACAGTTTCACGGTTACCGGAAACACATCGTTAAAAAAGATTTTAAAAAAGAGGCGCGATTTACAGAACTGACTTTAAGCTAAGTTAAGCTAAGTTAAGCTAAGTTAAGCTAAGCTAATCTGCACTAAAATTTATTAAATTTATTTAATTTTTTATTTAATTTATAAAATTTATCCAGAGGAAAATATGGACATAAAATTCACTAAGCTTCAAGGCGCAGGGAATGACTATTTGTATTTAGATGCAATAAACGATTTACCGAAATGCTTATCGGACGATACGGATTTTTATAAAGAGCTTGCGGTAAAAATAAGCGACAGACATTTCGGAGCCGGTTCCGACGGCATCATAATAATACTGCCGCCCTCGCCCGTCAATGCCGCCGCCGCCGATTTCCGCATGCGTATGTTTAATGCCGACGGTTCCGAAGGCGAGATGTGCGGGAACGGTATAAGATGTTTCGCAAAGTTTGTATATGACAGGCATCTTACCGATAAAAAAAATATAAATATAGAAACGCTTTCAGGAATAAAAGCTGTGGAAGTATTTTTATCCGCCGGCGCCGGGACTGTAAAAGAAGCCGGAGTGTTTATGGGCGTTCCGGAATTTAAAACCGAAAAAATCCCTGCCGATTTCGGAAAATCTGAAATTATCGGCGAAAAGATATCCGCCGGAGGAAAAGAATTTGAAATATCATGCGTTTCTATGGGAAACCCGCATTGCGCCATATTTGTCGAAGATGTTAAGAACTTTGACGTCCATTATTACGGTTCTTTAATCGAAAATAATAAAATGTTTCCGAAAAGAATAAATGTAGAATTCGTTCAAATTATTGACGGTAAAAACGTGCTTGTAAGAACATGGGAACGCGGCTCCGGCGAAACCCTTGCATGCGGAACCGGCGCCTGCGCCGTATATTCTATTATGAAAAAGACCGGAAGAATTAATGAAAATGCTCTTAACGTAAACTTATACGGAGGAACTTTAAGCATATCCGGCGGACTAAATGACGGCATTTACATGATTGGACCTGCGGAAGAGGTTTTTACCGGAAGCTACAATTTTAATTATTAAATTATGCGCAAGTTTTTTTTATCTTTAGTTCTCATTGTCAGTCTCATTGGCGGTCATATTGCCCTTCTTGCGAAAGCGTCTTACGCTTTCCCGGATTTTTTAAGCAAAAACGCCAAACCTTATTTAAATTATTCTAAAGCCCTTATTTTTAAAAAAGCCTACGATAATTATATGCGCGGCGCTTATAAGCAATCGGCGGGAGATTTTTGGCTTTATGCGGCTAAGGGCGGGCTCTTAAAAGACTATGCCCTTTATTATCAAGGGCTGTCTTTATTTAAACTTAAAGAATACCGTAAAGCGGATTATGTTTTTTTTAGCCTCGTAAATTCGTATCCTAAATTTGTTTTCTATAAAAACGCGGTTTTTTATCTTGCGCTTTCAGAAGAAAAAAACGGGCTTTTTCTTTCCGAGATATCGCATCTGTTATATATAATCAAACACTCCAAGAAATCGGCAGTGCGTTCTTACGCCATGTTCAAAGTATATAAGGCATATCTGAAGCTGAAAGATTTCCGGCGGGCAAGAGCCTGCTTATTGCGGCTATATATAGGCTACCCTTATTTTTCTAAAATTCATAAAATAAGTTTTAAGAAAGCCGCTTTGAACCGGCAAGAAAAAGTCCGCCGGGCTCTTGATTTATATTATGACGGTTATTATTCGGAATCGCTCGTCCTTTTAAAAAATATTAAAGTTCAAAGCAAAAAAACGAGATTCATAATTTTAAAAGACCTGATGAAACTTAAAAGTCCGCTTTTTTTAAAAAAAGCGGACGAATGTTTAAACAGCCGCATAGAAAAAAAATGTTACGAATATTACGGCGTTAGGAAATTAAATATTTTAACTCTTCAAACGCTTTATTATTATTACATTTTGCATAAACGGAAGAAAACAGCTTTTCTTCTCCGGCACATAGCCGTTCAATACGGATTTCTGCCTGATAATACGATGAAAATATACGAAAACATCGTGTGGGACAGCGTCTTAAAGGATTTAAAAAACGGAAGACTTGTTTCTGCCGCAAACAGGCTTAAATCCTTTTTGGCGGTAAATGACAAAGTTAATTCCGGAAACGCAAAATTTCTTTTCTGGTACGGGGTTGTTTTGGAAAAACTCGGGTATAAAAACAGGGCGTCTTTTTATTTTAATATAATAAAAGGCTCAAGACTTCTAAGATATTCTTATTACGGCATAATGTCGGAAATTATGGCAAATAAAATAGACGGAATAAAAAGAGCGTACGCAAAAAAGCTTGATATAGGCTATATAGAAAATTATTCCGGCGAAAACGGTCATGACGGTTATACTGAATATTACGGAGCATTTAAAAAAGCGCTTGCGGCAGACCCGGCTTTAGATATAACTTTTGAAAAATTGAAGCTTTTTTTAAATTTAAAATTGTTTGCTCTTTCTAATATAGAAATCGAAAGATTTTATTCCCTTGCGCTTGCGCGTTCGCGCAATAAAAAAATTATGCCGTTTTTTGCATATCTGCTTTATAAAAACGGATATTATACTGCCGCAGTCAATCTGACTGAAAATTTAATTTATAATTACGGATATAGGTCCCTGCTTTTAAACAAACGTTTTCTGAAAATACTTTATCCTATGCCTTATTTGGGCTATGTCAGGAAGTATTCCGTTCATTACGGAGTTCCGATTGATTTGATTTACGGGATTATGCGGCAGGAAAGCCTTTATAATCCGGTGTGTTATTCAAGCGCCGCAGCGATAGGACTTATGCAGATAATCCCTTCGACGGGTTATTATATTGCAAGGCGGACGGGGTGCTACAATTTTAATCCGTCCATGCTGTATAGAAAAAATATAAATATAAGTTTCGGTTCGTATTATTTAAAAACATTGCTGGAGCAGTTCAACGGCAGGAAATATCTGGCGATAGCTTCGTACAACGCGGGTCCGGGAGCGGTGGCATACTGGAGAAACGACCTTATGAAGAACTATGAAATGCTGTTATTCATAGAGCTTATTCCATATGGGCAGACAAGGAATTACGTAAAAAAAGTTCTTGCAAATTATTATGTTTATAATTCGCTTTATACTTTATAATTAATTAATATGAAAGAAGATTCTGCCGCAAAGAGCGCAAAAAAAAGAATAGACGAGTTAACCGATGCCGTAAACTACCATAATTACCGCTATTATATGCTTGACGACCCGGTTATTTCCGATTTCGAGTTCGATAAATTAGCTAAGGAACTGTCTGCTTTAGAATCCGCCTACCCGCAGTATGTCAGGGAAGATTCCCCTTCAAAAAGAGTCGGCGGGGCGGTAAGCGAAAAATTCGGGCAGGTCAAGCACAACATCCCTATGCTTTCCTTAGACAATACCTATTCAAAAGAAGAGGTCGAGGAATTCGACAAAAAAATTAAAAGATTTCTGGGCTATAGCGACGGGGAAGAAATTGAATATGAGTGCGAACTGAAGTTCGACGGACTTGCCATAGAGCTTATATATAAAAACGGCATTTTCGTTCAGGGTTCTACAAGAGGCGACGGGACCATAGGGGAAGACGTAACATCAAATCTAAGGACTATAAATACGATTCCGTTAAAACTGCTGAAAGCTATAAGCTATATTGAGGTGCGGGGAGAGGTTTTAATGGATAAAGAAGGTTTTAAAAAGCTTAACAGGGAAAGGCTTAAAGAAGGTTTAAGCCTTTTTGCGAACCCCAGAAACGCTGCTTCGGGAAGCATAAGACAGCTCGACCCGGAAATTACGTCTAAGCGCAATCTTGTAATGTTTGCCTACGGCGTCGGCGATTACTCCAAAGAACATAGTTTTAACACGCAGTTTGAATTGATGAATTTTTTAAAATCTCTCGGAATAAATGTTAATAAACATATAAAAGTCGTTAAGGGCATATCCGGCGCAACAGATTTTTTTGACGATATAGCAAAAAACAGGGAATCTCTGCCGTTTGAAATAGACGGCATAGTTATAAAAGTAAACAGTCTGAAGCTTCAGGAAAGGCTCGGCGAAATATCGAAAAGTCCCAGATGGGCGACTGCCTATAAGTTCTCCGCCAAGCAGGAGACTACGGATATTGTCGGAATAGAGGTTTCGGTAGGCAGAACGGGAATACTGACGCCGGTTGCAATTTTAAATCCGGTGAATATAGGCGGCGTAATAGTCAAAAGGGCTACGCTGCATAATCAGGACGAAATAGATAAAAAAAATATAAACATAGGCGACACTGTACTCGTAGAAAGGTCGGGGGATGTTATTCCCGAAGTCGTGAAAGTAATTTCCAAAGGAAAAAAAGACGGGTCGTTTAAACTGCCGCAGGTATGCCCCTGCTGCGGCTCCCCGGTCGTAATCGACGGCGCCGCCCATAGATGCATGAACGAACTTTCCTGTCCGTGCCAGATTAAAGGAGCGATTGTCCATTTTGCGTCAAAGAGGGCTATGGATATAGAAGGACTCGGCGAAAAAATAGTAGATAAATTGGTGGAAAACGGCTTGATAAAAAATGTTGCCGATATTTATTATTTAAAGCGAGGCGACCTTAGCGGGCTGGAGGGCTTCGGGGAAAAATCGGAAGAAAATCTTTTTAATTCTATTGAAAAATCTAAAAATATATCATATGATAGATTTATTTATGCATTAGGCATAAGACACGTCGGAGAGCATATTGCAGATTTGCTCGTAAAATATTTCGGCGGCATAAGCGGCATTAAAAATGCAGGAGTGGAAGAGCTTTCATCCAAATTCGGCATAGGGGAAGAAATAGGAAAATCGATTTTCAATTTTTTCAGGCTCGATTCTAATATCGCCGTTATAGAAAGGCTTTTTCGGGCTGGAGTTTCTCCGTATATTGTAAATGCTTCCGCGTCTGCGCAAAACAGCAGAATTGCCGGCAAAAGTTTTATTTTTACAGGCGGACTCAAAGATTTCACCAGAGACGAGGCTGAGAATATCGTTAAAGAGATGGGCGGCATTGTAGAAAAAACCGTTAAAAAGAAATTGGATTACGTGGTAGTCGGAGAAGACCCCGGTTCTAAATACGACAAAGCTTTAAAACTTAAACTTAATATAATAAACGAGGACGAATTTAAAAAACTGATAAAATAATTTAAACAATTAAATAAACGAGACCGTTTTAATTCCCCTTTTGCAAAAAAGGGGTGGCATTTTTGCCTCAGTCGGATTGTCGGGGTTTTTAGTTTTTAATTCCCCTTTTTGCGAAAGCGAGATTGCTAAAAGCGAGATTGCTTCGTCGCTAACGCTCCTCGCAATGACTGGACGGGGTTTTAGTTTTTAATTCCCCTTTTGTAAAAAAGGGGTGGCATTTTGCCGGTAATATGTCAGATGACGAGGTATTTGCTTTTAATTCCCCTTTTGTAAAAAAGGGGTGGCATTTTGCCTTTCTTTAGAAAGGCAAAATGACGGGGTATTTATAATAAATGCCTTTAACTCCATGCTGACACTGAATTTTAAACGGTCTCATAAAAGGGTGTAACTATGTCAATGTCAATGTCAAATTCAAAGTCTTTTGCAATTCTTAAAGGTAAAAGAAAATCGTTTTCGATTTTCTTTTTATTTATCTTATTTATCGTTTCTTTTTTGTTCGTTTATGAAGGGTCGGCTTACGCATTGCTCACTCCGAGGCTTACCAGAAATATTCCGGTGGGCAAATTTCCTTTCGGTGTGGCTTTTTCTCCTAACGGCAATTATGCTCTCGTTACAAATGCCGATAACGATACCGTTTCGGTCGTAAGTATGGCTACCAAGGGCACGGTGGCTTCTATTAAAGTAGGGGCGCATCCTACCGGAGTAGCTATAGCACCTTCTCTGACTTTCGCCTATGTATGCAATACTGCTTCGGGAAACATCAGCCTTTTAAATATGTCAACGCTTACCAAATCGCTCAACATAAATACAGGCGGCACTCCGATAAATGTTGTCTTCACCCCGGATTCAAGGTTCGCTTTCATTACTAATCTCCACAACAACGAGGTTGATGTAATCAATACGCTCCAAAATGCGGTAATTAAAAGAATAAAGGTTGGACGTAAACCGCAGGGAATAGCTATTTCTCCTAACGGAAAGATTATTCTGGTGGCAAATGCCGGCGGCTCCACGGTTTCTGTAATAAATACGGCTACTATGAGCGTTATCAGAAACATACATACAGGCAATAATCCTACTTCGGTTGCATTTTCTCCCGATTCTTCCCCGGAAGATTACTTTTATGTCGCTTCCGGTAAAGAAAATAAGGTTTATGTTTATAACTATAAAAACTTTGCTCTTGTAAAAAAAATTAAAACACTGGCAGACCCATCTTCGCTAGCTCTGACTCCTGACGGAATGATGCTTTTTGTCGTAAATTACCAGAATATGTCGGTATCTATTTACAACGCCGTACATTTTGAACATATAAAAACTATAGAACTTTCAAGCGGACCTATTAACGTTGCCGTTTCTCCCGACGGAAGCGTTGCCCTCGTGACTGTAACTTCGGCATCCAGCGCCGCTTTCATAAGAATTAAAAAGACTGCCGTTTCTTACGCTTCCATAACCCCGGCTTCTCCGGTAACGGTTGGAACTCCGTCAGCCGTCGGAACTCCGGCAACGGCGGTAACTTCTCCGATACAGGCTTCCGCCGCCGTGCCGGCGGTGACTTACGGTTATTCTCCGGCGTATGTTCCTCCTTTAAATCCAAACTATGTGCCTCAGCCGTTCGGAAAGGTAGCCACCGTTTATACGGGCAAGGGTCCAACCGCCGCCGCTGTTACTCCGGACGGAAAATATCTTTATGTAATCAATACTCAGGGTGCAACCTTAAGCGTAATAGACATAGCTAAAGCTGAGGTCGTAAAAACCATAAAAGTCGGAAGTTATCCGTCTGCCGTAAGGATTTCGCCTGACGGTCATTACTGTTTTATCGTTAATTCCGGCGCGGATACCGTAACTATAATTTCTACAGGCAATTACTATTGATAAAAAGAAATTTTTTTATATTTTTTAAGGCTCTGCCGTTTATTTTATTTATACTTTTTACCCAAAAAAGGTTTGTGATTTTCGGAGCCAGGCGGACTTTGAGTGAAAGATACCATTCCAAGTCCGCAAAATGGCTTACCCGCATAATCGCATCGCTCGGTCCGACTTTTATAAAACTTGCGCAGGTCATTTCTACGAGGGCCGATTTTCTTCCTACGGCTTATTTAGAGGCTCTTTCTACTTTGCAGGATGAAGTGCCTCCAGTTCCGTTTAACAGAATTAAACCTATTATCGAAAAAGATTCCGGCAAAAGCATAAAAGATATTTTTGATGAATTTAACGAAGAACCCCTTGCCGCGGCCTCAGTCGCTCAGGTTTACAGAGCAGTTTATAAGGGGAAAGACGTCATTGTCAAAGTAATCAGGCCGGATATCGAAAAAAATGTCGCCATCGACATAAAGACGTTAAAAAGCGTTTTAAATTTGTTAAAAATCTTCTTTCCTCAAAATAAATCCATTCAGTCAATATCCGTGGTCATAAGAGAATTCAGCGTTACTATTTACCAAGAAATGGATTTAATCCATGAAACCAAAAATATAAAGGAATTTGCAGAAATCGCCAAAAAACTCGATTTTATTATAATTCCAAAAACATATTCCGAATTGGTTTCAAAAAATATTATGGTTATGGATTACCATAAAGGAGTTAAAATTACGCATTTTAAACAAATCAGGGAAATGGGGCTGGAACCGAAAAAAATTATCGATAAGCTGATAGAATTCTACATTTATCAATCTTTAATAACCGGAATAGTTCATGCCGACCCTCATCCCGGGAATATTTTAGTTAACGAAAAAGGCAGAATTATTATGCTTGATTTCGGGCTCGTAATTCATATATCAGAAGACACAAAGCAGAATCTGATAAAAGCCGTCCTTGCCGGTATAAAAGAGGATATTCCGGGAATAATAGACGCTTACTATGCTCTCGGCATAATAAACAAAGAAGTTTCGCGCCAGCTTCTGGAAAGCATGGCTGGCAAATTATATAAGGTTTTAAGCCAGAAAGATATTTCAAACAAGAAAATACAGGTTATTATTACCGAAATTATGAAAAGTTTTTACGCATTTCCTTTTGAGCTTCCCCAGAACCTCGTATATATATTTAAAACGGCGGCTCTGCTGGAAGGCATCGGCACTGCTTATAATCCGTCTTATAACCTTGTTAAAGATATTATACCGGTTGCAAAAAGATATATAAAAGAAACGGAATTAGGAAAAAGTTTTTCTCCTATGAATCTTATCAAAAAAGGTTTTGAACAGTTGAAAGAATTTGTTAACGATACGAGAAGGCTGATGCACGTGGCATACGCGGAGGATTTCAGGGTAAAAATCCATCCTACCAATATATCCGGATTGGAGAACTTTTTAATACACGTGATAAAAAGGCTTATAGCATCTGTGATAGGTGGATTTATAGGAATAATATCGGCGCTGGTATTTATTGAAAATAAGAACATCTATATGCTTATTGCCGGACTTGCCGTTTCCGGATTCACAGTATTCTTATCGTTTGCGTTTCCGATAAAAACGACTTACGGCTATTCTACTCTTCTTGATGTTTTTAGGCATAAAGACGGAGAGTAAAAAAAAATAAAAAAAATGTCATTAAAAAATTTATTATGCATTCAAGAAAAAAAATAAAAATTATCGGCGCGGTCGTTCTTGCAGGAGGACTCGGGACGAGGATGAAATCCGAAGACCCCAAAGCCTTAACAGGTTTATTGGAAAACCCGCTCATATTTTATACGATAGAATCTCTCATTAATGCAAGAAAAAAGTCGCGGATTCCATTGAATAAGATAGGAACAGTCATAGGACACAAAGGCGAACTTGTTAAAAAATACATTCTGGAAGAGAAAAGATTTAAAAAACGGGGATTATCCTTAGACTTTGCAGTGCAGAAAAGCTATCTTGGGACAGGAGATGCCGTATTAAAAGGACTAGAAATGTTTTCCGAAGATGCGGAAGAAACCGATATTTTAATATTGCCGTGCGATATGCCCCTGATAAAACCGGAAACTTTTATAGAAACCGTAAAGTTTCATTTAAACAACGGAAACGATTTAACGGTTTTGTCCGTAGAAGCAGAAAACCCTTATTCTTACGGCAGAATTTTAACCGATAAAAAAGGATATGCTCAGAAAATAATCGAAGAAAAAGAGCTATGCGATTTTCCGCCTGATACCGCTTCGATAAAAGAAATTAATTCGGGAGTTTACGTAGTCAAATTAAATCTTTTAAGAAAATTTATCGGCATCATCAAACCGGATAATAGAAAGAAAGAATATTATTTTACTGATATAGTCGATATTTTTTATAAAGCCGGATTAAAAACCGCCTGTTATAAATCAGGCAATGCGGAAGAGTTTATCGGAGTAAACTCGAAAGCTGATTTAATGAACGCTCAAAAAATATTGCAGAAAAGATTAATCTCGAATTTCATGGAAAAAGGCGTTAATTTCATAACAGGCGACAATGTTTACATAGGCTATAACGTTAAAATAGGTGAAAATTCTATTATATATCCCGGCGTTTTTTTATCCGGGAAAACTTTAATAATGAAAGGCGTAGTTATCGAAAACGGATGCGTCATTAGAGATTCGTCTATTCTGAATAATACGAGAATAAAACCATACAGTGTTATAGAAAACTCTATTATAATGGATGATGTTCAGATAGGACCTTTTGCGAGGTTAAGACCTGAAACCTTTATATCCGAAGGCGGCAGAATAGGAAATTTCGTAGAAGTTAAAAAAACTTTTATCGGTAAAAACACCAAGGCATCTCATTTAAGCTATATAGGAGATGCCGTTATCGGCGACGGTGTCAATATAGGAGCGGGAGTTATAACATGCAACTATGACGGAAAAAAGAAATATAAAACCATAATAGAAGACGGATGTTTTATCGGTTCGGATTCTCAGCTTGTAGCTCCTGTTAAAATCGGGGAGAATTCATATGTAGGCTCAGGGACCACCATAACCAAAGACGTTCCCGAAGGCGCGCTCGCAATATCGAGAACTCCTCAAAAAAACATAGAAGGGTGGGCGTTAAAGAAAATGAAAGCCGGAAGAGCCGGAAGAAAGAAAAAATAAGCTTAAAAATTTGAAAAAAAATCTAAAAAAATCTAAAAAAAACCTGAAAAAAAGCTGGAAAAAAACCGGAAAAAGCTGAAAAACCGGACAACAAAAATAGGATAATGATAGTATAATATAGCGAAATATAGGAGATAATCGGCAATGTGCGGAATCATGGGATATTCTGGGAGTTCTTCCGAAAATTTAAACAGAGAAAGCTCCGTAGATATAGTTTTAAACGGGCTTAAAAGCCTTGAATACAGAGGATACGATTCTTCAGGCATAGCTTACTATGACCTGAACGGAAATAAGATAAAATACATCAAAAAGTCTGGAAAACTTGTAAATCTTTCCACCGAACTCAGCTGTATCAAGCCAGTGAAATCTGATATCGCAATAGGGCATATCAGGTGGGCTACCCACGGAAAACCGACCGACGATAATGCCCACCCCCATATAGACTGTTCGGGAAATATCGCCATAGTCCATAACGGAATTATTGAAAACTACGCCGTTTTAAAAAGCAGGCTGATAAAAAAAGGGCATAAATTTATCACGCCTACCGATTCGGAAGTCATAGCCCATTTAATCGAGGACTATATAAACGAAGGCAAAACCTTTTATGAATCTGTCAGGTTTTCGGCATTAGAACTTTCCGGCGCTTTTGCCGTTTTGATATTAAATGCGGTTGAAAAAAGCATTGCGGCGGTGAAATATGGACCTCCTTTAGTTATGGTTCATAAAGACGGAGAAGTTTATTTTGCGAGCGACGTTTCCCCTCTTATAGAATATTCCGACGATGTTATATATTTAAAAAATTCCGAAATAGCTTATTTTCATGACGGGATACTGGAACTAACCAATTTCAAAGGCAAAAAAACCGCGCAAACCGTTACCAAAATAGACTGGGATGCGTCAAAAGCGGTAAAGACCGGTTTCTCACATTTTATGCAGAAGGAGATATTTGAACAACCGTCGTGTCTTCTGGATGCATTTTCGTCAAGGGTGATGTCCGTAAACGTAAATGGAAACGGGAACGGAAACGGAAGTAAGGTCGTAAAAGGCGGAAACAGGCTTAAAAATAAAAATAAAATAAATGATGCGTTTTCGGGTTTTAATATAATGCTTGAAGATATAAAGCTGACTAAAAAAGACCTGTCAGACGCGTCCAGGATAATCATAACCGCCTGCGGTTCTTCTTATTATGCGGGTCTTGCCGTTAAGTATATGATGGAATCCATTTGCGGCATTCCTGTTATAGTAGAATTTGGTTCGGAATTCAGGTATGAAAACTTTCCTATTTCTAAGAACGATATATTCATAGGCATTTCGCAGTCGGGAGAAACCGCCGATACGAACAGCGCGCTCGAGCTTGCGAAAGCCGCGCATGCCGGCATAATTTCTATTACCAACGTTCCTGGTTCTCAGATAACCTCTATATCGAATAAAGGCGTAATATACACGCATGCGGGACCTGAAATAGGAGTAGCCTCTACCAAGGCGTTTACCACCCAGCTTTTATGCGGACTGCTTTTGGCTCTGCACATCAGGGAAGTTAAAGGATATATTCCTTCAGGCAAGAATATCGACGGCAGTAAAATTTTTAACGATATAGTCGAGCTTCCGAAAAAAGTCGAGCAGATTCTTTTTATGGATGAAAAAATAAAAGAAACAGCAAAAAAATATTATAAAAGCACGGATTTTTTATATTTAGGAAGGGGCATATTATATCCTATCGCTCTCGAAGGGGCTTTAAAATTAAAGGAAATTTCATATATCCATGCCGAAGGTTATCCGGCTGGAGAGATGAAGCACGGACCTATCGCGTTGATAGACGAGAATATGCCCGTATTGTTTCTTTTATCCAATAATATGCTTGCGCCTAAAACGATATCCAACATCGAAGAAATTAAAGCAAGAGGCGGTAAGATTATTGCAGTTGCCGATTATGAACCCGGAATAGACGGATTTTCCGACTTGATAAAAATACCCGAAACGTCGGAAGTCCTGAGCCCGATTCTCTATACCATTCCGCTTCAGCTTCTGGCTTACCATATCGCCGCTCTCAAGGGCACCGATATAGACCAGCCCCGCAATCTTGCAAAAAGCGTAACCGTGGAGTAAAATAGTAGGGATGTAAAAAAGGGGTGGCATAAAGCGAGATTGCTTCGTCGCTATCGTTCCTCGCAATGACTGGACGGGGTTTTTGTTTTTAATTCCCCTTTTTTAAAAGGGGTGGCAGTCCGCCGCAATATATGCGGCAGTAATGGCTTTGTTTTTAATTCCCCTTTTTTAAAAGGGGTGGCAGTCCGCCGCAGGCGGACTGACGGGGTATTTATAATAAATTAATTCAAAATAATTCAATTATGCCTTTTAATAATAATACAGATAATACAATCTTGCAGACAGCCGACTATCTTAAGGGTTTAAACGAGGAACAGCTTAAAGCGGTTCTTCATAGCGACGGACCGCTCTTAATACTGGCTGGTGCGGGTTCCGGCAAGACCAGAGTTATAACTTTGCGGGCGGTGCATCTTATCAAAACCGGCAAAGCTAAGCCCTATAATATTCTAGGCGTAACGTTTACAAACAAAGCTGCCCGCGAAATGAAAGAAAGAATTAAAAAAGCGCTGGAATCGGAATATGAAAAAGGCGCCGGACGGACTGAATACGGTCCGGATTACGACAGCAGTTCCGGACTTCCTGAGTTTTCTACTTTTCACTCTTTCTGCCTTAAACTTCTCCGCAGGCACGCCGATTCGGCAGGCTATGAAAGGTCGTTTGCAGTTTTCGACGAAGACGATTCCGGAAAAATAATCTCTAAAATTATTAAATCGCTAAATTTAAACGAAAAAATCATTACCCCTTCAAAGGCAAAATACTTTATCGAAAAAAATAAAAATTCTTTCATTAATGCCGAGGAGTCTTTTCAAACGGTGAGGGCATGGGAAAAGGATTACGCAGTCATATATTCCGAGTATTCAAAAAAACTCAAAGAAAGCAACGCAATGGATTTTAACGACCTTTTGTTTAATGCCGTCAAGCTTTTTCAGAATAATCCGCAAATTCTGGAAAGGTATTCCGGTCTTTATAAATACATTATGGTTGATGAATTTCAGGATACCAATTATATACAGGACAAACTGATTAAACTCCTTGCGGACAGGCATAAAAATATCTGCGTCGTAGGAGACGATGACCAGTCAATATACAGTTTTAGGGGGGCGACTATAGACAACATCCTTAGTTTTGAAAAAACTTACCCCGGCTGTTCAGTTATAAAATTAGAAAGAAATTACCGTTCCACGAAAAATATTCTTAACGCAGCCTCTATGCTCGTCAAGGGAAATAAACTCAGGAAGGACAAGACCTTAAAAACGGACAAAAAAGGCGGCGGCAGTATGATAACCGTTTATCAGGCAAACAACGATTATTCCGAAAGCTATTATATAGCTAAAGAGATAAGGAGGCTTATAAGAGAGGACGGATATTCCAATAAAGATATAGCGATATTATACAGGGCTAACTCCCAATCCAGAGTCATTGAAGACAGGCTTGTGAAAGAAAGCATAAGATATAACATTTACGGCGGGTTAAAATTTTATCAGAGAAAAGAAATAAAAGATATTTTATCTTTTTTAAGATTTGCACTTAACCCTAAGGATGCGGTTAGTTTCGAAAGGAGTATTCAGTGCGTTCCAACCGGCGCAGGCGAAAAAACCTTAAAAAACATGCAGGACATCGCCTTTAAAAACGGAGCCGATATTTTATCCGCTTTTAATAAGGGATTGTTTCCCGCCTCTCCCCGTATCGCAAATTATTTCAGCGTAATATTAAAAATAAAATCGGAAATGGAATCCGCTATATTAAGGAAAAATGAAGCGTCGGTTAAAACAGGTGACAGCGTTTCAGATTCGCACTCCGGCGATAAACTGGCAGATATAATAAATTTCGTGTATAAGGCTTCGGGTTATGAATCTATGCTTAAAGCCGGAGTATCCAAGGCTAACGAACTTGATGGAAACAGGATAGAAAATATAGAAGAACTGATAAATGCTTCCCATGATTTTGACGATATTGCCGAGTTTTTGGACCAGAGCGCGATTAACGATACAAAAGAAGAACCCGATGCGGGGGGCGGCTCGGATATTACAAAAGTGTCGCTTATGACCATCCACAGCGCAAAAGGCTTAGAGTTTCCGGTTGTTTTTATAGCGGGATTGGAAGAGCATCTCTTTCCCCACATAAGGTCATTAGACAACGAGCTGTCGCTGGAAGAAGAAAGAAGACTTTGTTACGTGGGAATAACAAGGGCGAAAGAAAAACTTTACCTTACATGGTCTAAAAGGAGAAGGTCCGGCAAAGAGTATAAATATAATATGCCGTCTCGATTTCTGAAGGAAATACCGGAAGAACTTATAGAGGAAATAATAGATACATACGAGTATTACTAAGAGGAGATTTTCAATGAATAACGACATTATAGACATAAATCATGTTATGAAGCTTGCAAAATTGGATTTAAGCCCAAAAGACACGGAACATTTCGGGTCGGAGCTTAATAAAATATTAGGCTATATAGATATGATTAAAGAAGCCGATATCTCGAAAATAAACGATATGCTGAACGAGTTGGAATATGATAAATTAGTCGGAGTAACGGATTTGAACAGCCAATTTTACAAAGACTGCCGCGTTGACGAGTGTAAAATAGACGACAGCTTTGATTTTGAAATAGTTAAAAACAATGCGCCTGTTTTTGAAACGCAGGACGCCGGTTCCGAAAACGGTTTTTTCGTCGTCCCGCAGATAATAGAATAGCAAAAAAGGGAGCTCTTTGTTTTTGCCTGATGCGCAATGACGTGACGTTGTCATTGCGAGCGAAGCGAAGCAATCTCCATTGCAATTACGAGACGGTGTCATTGCGAGCGAAGCATATCTGACCACGTGTCCGATGAATCTCGAATTATGTCATTGCGAGCGAAGCATATCGGACCACGTGTCCGATGAATCTCGCTTTAGATTGCTTCGTCGCTAACGCTCCTCGCAATGACAGGATATTGGCTAACGCTCCTCGCAATGACTGGACTGGGTTTTTGTTTTTAATTCCCCTCCTTTTTTAAAAGGGGTGGCAGTCCGCCCTGCTACATACATAACGACGGGGTTTTTGTTTTTAATTCCCCTTTTTTAAAAGGGGTGGCAGTCCGCCGCAGGCGGACTGACGGGGTATTTATAATAAAATAATTCAACTATAAAAAATAAAAAAGGTGTCTGACACCTTTTTCTCAATAACGGGGTAATTATAAAAAATGACGGATGATTTATACAAGCTGACCATAGGCGAACTCGGCGTCCTTCTAAAAAATAAAGAAACAACGAGCAAAGATATTTTAAACTCATATATAAAAAGGATAAAAGAAGCCGAACCCAAGGTTTCTGCTTATATTTACAACGATTTTGAAGAGGCAGAGCGAAATGCCGAATCAGCCGACAAAATCATAGCCTCAGGAGGAGATTTTCCGCCCCTTACAGGCATCCCGCTTTCTATAAAAGATATTTTTCTGATACAAGGAAAGAAAACAACATGCGCCTCAAAAATATTAGATAATTTTATAAGCCCTTATGATTCTACTGTCGTAAGGAAGCTTAAAGAAAATAATTATGTTTTTCTGGGAAAGACAAATTTAGATGAATTTGCTATGGGTTCTTCTACCGAAAACAGCGCTTATAAAACGACAAGAAACCCTTACGATTTAAACAGGGTTCCTGGCGGTTCGAGCGGAGGCTCCGCCGCTTCCGTCGCGGCAGATTTATGCGCCGGTTCTTTCGGAACGGACACCGGAGGTTCGGTTAGACAGCCTGCCGCCCTTTGCGGCATAGTCGGATTAAAGCCGACTTACGGTTTAATTTCCAGATACGGAATTATAGCGTTCAGCTCTTCGCTTGACCAGGCAGGCATTCTTTCCAAAGACGTAACCGATGCCGCTATTATGCTCGGAGCAGTTGCCGGGTTTGACGAAAAAGACCAGACTACAAGGAGATTTGAAGTTAAAGATTATGCAGGAATAGTGAAAAAAGCCGATAAATCGTTAATGAAAGGTCTGAGAGTGGGGATTCCCGCCGAATTTTTTTCCGAGGGTTTAGACCCGGAAATAGGTTCTAAAATTTCGGAGATCAAAGTTTTATTGAAAGAACTTGGAGCGGACATAGCAGATATATCTCTGCCGGATACCAAATACTCGGTTGCGGCTTATTATATAATTGCCACAAGCGAGGCAAGTTCAAACTTAGAAAGATACGACGGCATAAGATACGGCTATAGATACAAGGAAGAAGGCGGTAATAAAATGCAAAGTTTGGACAGTCTTTACAGAAAGTCGAGGGAAGCCGGTTTCGGAAACGAGGTAAAAAGACGTATAATTTTGGGGACTTTTGCTTTATCCGCAGGCTACTACGACGCTTATTACAAAAAAGCATCTTTAGTCAGAAAACTTATTATAAAGAATTACAAAGACGCGTTCGGAAAAGTTGACGTTATAATCGGACCCACTTCGCCTACTCCGGCGTTTTTAATAGGCGAGAAGACTGCAGATCCTTTAAGCATGTATCTTTCCGATATTTACACGATTTCAGTTAATCTTGCGTATCTGCCGGGGTTAAGCATGCCCGTAGGCGCCGTAAAAAATCCGTCAAAACAGGATGGCATTCTTCCGGTAGGTTTGCAGATTATATCGCCTTGGGCGACGGAAGACAGACTGCTTTCTTTTGCAAAAATTATAGAGGACGAGGTCGGGTTTAGAAAAAATCCTGAATTTAGAAAATTGGATATATTATAACTAAACTTCGCTCGCAATGACACAACTAACCGTCATTGCGAGGAGCGTTAGCGACGAAGCAATCTAAAATCTAAATACGATTATCAAAAGAGGATTGTAATAATGGGTAATAACGATTCATTCGAGGCTGTCATAGGGCTGGAGGTTCATTCCCAGCTTTTAACGAAGACGAAGATGTTCTGTGCCTGCCCCAATATTTTCGGCATGGAGCCTAATACGGCTGTATGTCCGGTTTGCCTTGCGCTACCGGGAGCGCTTCCGGTAATAAATTTTGAAGGTGTAAAACTTGCGGTAAAGGCGGCGCTTGCTTTAAATATCAATATAAACAGAAAAAGCCTTTTCGCAAGGAAGAACTATTTTTATCCCGATTTGCCTAAAGGCTATCAGATATCGCAATATTTAGACCCTGTTTCTTCAAACGGCTATTTGAATATTGAAACGGGCTGCGGAGAAAAGAAAATAAGAATAAACAGACTTCATATAGAAGAAGATGCCGGAAAATTAATTCATATAGGAAATCAGTCCTACGTGGATTTAAACAGGGCAGGCACTCCTCTCGTGGAAATAGTTTCTGAACCCGATATAAACTCGGCATCGGAAGCGGTCGCCTATCTTAAAGCGCTTAGGGAGATACTCGTCTATCTCGGCGTTTCCGACGGAAATATGGAGGAAGGCAGTTTTAGATGCGATGCAAACGTTTCTGTCAGACGTAAAGGAGACGCTAAACTCGGAACGAGAGCCGAAGTTAAAAACGTAAATTCCTTTAAATTTGTCGAAAAAGCCATAGAATACGAAATAGAAAGACAGATAGACGTTATTCTTAGCGGCGGGAAAGTTATTCAGGAAACAAGGCTTTATGATTCCAAGGAAAATATCACGAGGTCAATGAGGGGGAAAGAAGAAGCTCACGATTACAGGTATTTTGAAGAACCAGATCTTCCTCCGCTGATATTATCCGAAGAGTTTATTAATGAAGTTAAAAATTCTCTTACGGAACTTCCGGGGTTAAAAAGGCGCAGATACGTTTCTGAGTACAAACTGACGGAATATGATGCGGAAGTACTCACGCAAGACAAAGACATAGCACATTATTTTGAAGATTTGATAAGGGAAAACAGCGGCAGGGTCGATATAAAAAAATTGGCAAACTGGATTACAAACGAACTGCTTTCGGAATTGAAAACAAAAGAAGGAGAAGGAAGAAGTCTTATTAATGTTCAAGATTTTCTTGAGCTGATAACGGCGGTAGAATCGGGCGTTATTAACAGAAATACCGGTAAAACAGTATTAGCGGAAATGCTTTCGACTGGGAAAAAAGCAGGAGAAATCATAAAAGAAAAAAATCTTGCGCAGGTTTCGGACGACAAGGGCATCGAAGAATTAGTCCAGCAGGTAATTGACGAAAACCAGAAAGAATTTGCCGACCTTATCGGCGGAAAAGACAAATTATTCGGCTTTTTCATAGGCGAAATTATGAAAAAAACGAAGGGAAAAGCTAATCCTAAGAAAGCTAACGAGATACTTCAAAAGAATATCGAGAATTATAAAAGCGGGAGAAGCTGATTTATGCGCCTGCTTGTAAAAAAGGTGTTAAAAAAGGTGTCAGATTTAAAATCTGACACCTTTTTCTCGAAAGCGAGATTGCTTCGTCGCTATCGCTCCTCGCAATGACTGGATGGGGTTTTTGCTTTTAATTCCCCTTTTTTAAAAGGGGTGGCAGTCCGCCGCAGGCGGACTGACGGGGTATTTATAACAAATG
>Ga0078972_1004779_pt1 | contig 36075 bp, 34 predicted proteins | sample YelNatPaOPGAMG01_FD_67568 | JGI IMG/M metagenome (GOLD analysis project Ga0078972, IMG submission 67568) | Hot spring thermophilic microbial communities from Obsidian Pool, Yellowstone National Park, USA - OP-RAMG-01 (SPADES assembly) (version 2) | ecosystem: Environmental > Aquatic > Thermal...
AACTGCAAAAGCTGTACAATTTTAAATATGCACAGCTTTTTTTAATTTAAAAATTTATTTTTAATTTTTTAAATTAATTTATTATTTATCTTATTAAAAACTTAAGCTCCTTTAACTACAGTTTTATTAATAACTGCAAATAAGTTTTATTAATTTAATTATTTTATTTTGCAGTAGTTGCAGGAACTTTTGTTGTAGTTGCAGCTCCTGTTGTTGAGGTAGCCTCAGTTGTTGTAGTTGCCTCAGTTGTTGTAGTTGCTTCTGTCGTAGTAGTTGCCTCTGTCGTCGTGGTTGGAGCTTCAGTTGTTGTAGTTTGTTCCTGTGTCGTTGACGATGGTGAAGTTATTGTTGTAGTAGCCTCTGTTGTAGTAGTTGGTGAAGATTTCTTAGCGCAACCAGGCAAAACACTAAAAGCTGCAACTACAATTAAAATTAAAACAGCAATTAAAAGTAATTTTGTTTTCTTCATTTCTTTCATCTCCTTCTTTTCTGGTTTTTAGCTTAATCAATTTCTAGTTTTATTAATTGCCGGAGTCGATTATATGATTAAAAAATGAAAATTTTATGAATAATATAAAATTTATTTATATATTTAGAATTTTAATTTAATTTTTAAGAAATTTTAAAAAATTTATAAAAATTATTAGTTTTATTTAAAAAAATAATTATAATTAATTTTATTTAATTATTAATTGTATAAATTTTTATAAATTTTTAATTTAATATGAATATAATTCAATCAATAGTTTATGGAATTGTTCAGGGTATAACTGAATTTTTACCAATTTCAAGTACTGCACATTTAGTTTTAATCCCATGGTTTTTTGGCTGGAATGATCCTGGTGTTGCTTTTGATGTTGCTCTACATTTAGGTACAGCAATGGCTGTAATTTTATTTTTTATAAAAGATTGGATTATTTTAATTCGTGCTGGTTTTACAAAACCAAAATCAGATAATGGTAAGCTTTTTTGGTTTATTGTTATTGCAACAATTCCAGGTGGACTAGTAGGGGTTTCTTTAGATAAATATATGGAAAAATTAAGAAGCCCATTAATAATTGGGGTTGTTTTAATAGTTTTTGGAATTATCTTATATATTTCTGACAAGATTGGAAAAAATAAAATAAAATTAGAAAATATTGGGCTACTAAGAAGTATAATTATTGGAATTTCTCAAGTATTTGCAGTAGTACCAGGTATTTCAAGATCAGGAGTTACAATTTCTGCAGGTCGTTTTGCAGGAATAGAAAGAGAAAGTATTGCAAAATTTACTTTTCTTTTATCTGCTCCAATCATACTTGGAGATGGGTTGTATCATGCAAAAAATTTAAAAAATGTCCCAATTGATAAAATTCCGTTTATAATTGCTATTTTAACTTCAGCCATAGTTGGAGCATTAAGTATTAAATTTTTACTGAATTATCTTAAAAAAAGAGGTTTTGGATTATTTGTAATCTATAGATTTGCTTTAGGTGCATTTGTAATAATATTTTATTTTATAAGGTTATATAAATAAAAATCTTAAATAATAATAACTACTAAGAAATTATTCAAATAAATAATATTTAAAATATTATATTTTTTTTAAAAATATTTTTATTTCCTTCCTTATATTTTTCCCTGTTAATTTCAAATATCTAAAAATTATAAAAAAAATAAGAAACAAAGCCACACATAAAAATTAATATAATTTTCATTATTAAATGATAATATTATAAAAGTCATAAAATTATAATATTTAATAATATTTATATTAAATTTTAAAATCTTTAGAGTAAGATTATGGAAAAAAATTTATTAATTTTTACTTTTATTATAATAATAACTTTATTAATTTTTACTTTAGTATCTTGCAGCAGACATTTAAATTTACAATTAAATAATACTTACAATAATAACGCTGAAGATAAAAATAATAACATAACCTTAAAAGAAAGCACCACAACAAGTCAAACAAATACAGAAAAATCTTTAAAAACTGAAAGTACAGATAATTCCAATGGAAATTTATTAAATAAAGAAAATCAAAATATTAATATACAACCTATTTTATTACAGCCTGTTGAAATTGATACAACAAAACCTTATAAATTATTAAAAAATCATCCTACAGAATTTTTTAATCCAAATGTAAGTTTTGAAAAAATTTATTATCTAAAAGATTATTTTTCTGATAAAAATGGTTTCAGGCCATTCCCATGGGGAAAAGAAATTTTCGCAGGTAAACCAGAATTTTTATGTGATAGCAGTTTATCAAGAACTGGAAAAATGAGTTTTAAAATTATAGGGAAAAATATACTTGATGATGGAGCTTTAGCAGTTCCAAATATAAATTTGAAACCAAAAGTTATACCAGGAAGGTATTATTATCTTTCATTTTGGATAAATTATAACATATATGACGGTAATGGCGTTAGATTAATACAGCAATTCTTTAAAAAAGATGATATTAAATTCAAAAAAGTAGGAACAAGAATATACCCATCTTATGCATGTTATGGACCATGGATAACAGGAACGAGTAATGGGCAATGGGTTCAATATACTTTAATTGCTAAAGCGCCTGATGATGCTTTTTTAGGTGATCCTGTAATTGCTTTATTAGGGATAGGAAGTGTTAATATAGATGATGTTTATTTTGGTGAAATTAAATTCTAAAAAATCTAATTTTTATTTTAAAAAATCTTTTATACAAGAAATATATAATATTTGACATGCAAAAATTAGGTATAAAAAAAATAAATGACATATTTTATTTTTTCTTTGTTTTATTAATTGGTATCTTTACTTTTTTTAACTTTTTTCTAACTTTTTACCAATTAGCAACAAAACATTTATTATATAAGCAAATTTTTCAAATAATTTCTCATTTTTATTTATTTAAATCTAATTTTTTGCTTATTCATAACTTTTATAATCCTATTATTTATATCATTATTTTTTGTACTTTATTAATTTATATACCCATGTTTTTATGGATTTTTTTTGGAATTATTAAAATCTTTTATAAACCTTATAAACTTAAAAATAAATTAAAAAATAATACTACTACTAATACAAATCCTCATGAAAAAATGATTTCTGTTATTATTCCTGCATATAACGAGGAAAAAGTTATAAAAAATATATTATCAGATTTATTATCTCAAAATTATAAAAACTTTGAAATAATAGTAGTTGCACATAATTGCACTGATAACACAGTTAAGAAAGCAAAAGAAATTATAAATCAAAAAATAAAAGTAATAGAATATAATACTGAAAAAATTGGGAAAGCATTAGCTTTAAATAAAGGATTAAATGAAGCAAAGGGCGAATTAATTGCACAGTTTGATGCTGATAATAGGATAAACGATTTAGATTTTTTAAAAAAAGCAGCATCTTATTTCGAAGATATTAATATAAATGGAATTCAAAGTGAAGTTGTTGCTTCAAATCCTAATTCATCATTTGTATCTTTTATGGTAGATCTAGAATATGAAATTTTTAAAGAAATTTCTTATTATGGAAGAGCAGCATTAGGACTGAACTGTATATTAGCTGGGACAGGAGTAATATTAAGGAAAAAAGATCTTTTAGAAATAGGTGGTTGGAATAATTATCTTGTTGAAGATTTTGAACTTTCAACCCGTTATTCCCTTAAAAAGAAAAGAATTATTTTTGCAAGTGATATTAAGGTATATGATGAAAAACCAACAACTTGGTATGAAATGATTCGACAAAGAAAAAGATGGATAAAAGGTTATCTACAAGTTTTTTTAAAAAATATAACTAACTTTGGAAATATTATAGATTATATTTATAGGCTCTCTCCACTATCAATATTTGCATGGTGGTTTTCAACATTATTTTTCTTAATTTATTTTTTTACAAATAATAATTTATTTAAAATATTTAAATTTATTAATTTTCTTTGGATTATAATAACGTTTTCTTTTATTATTTTAATTATATATATTTTAATAAAATTGAAAAAATACAATTGGAAAAAAATTTTATATTTTTGTTTTTTATATTGGATTTTTGAATTTCATTGGTTATGGGTAGGACTAGCATCACTTACAGTAAGTAATTGGAGGGATACTAAAACTATTCATAATGGTGATTTTTATTTAATTCAAGGAGTTAAAATTGAAAAATAAAAATTATTTATTTATTTTTTTTATAATTATTATTTTAGCGTTTATGACATTTGTATTTTGTACATCTTGCAATATGAATTTTAATAATACATTAAATTCTAAAAATACTCAAACAAACAATACTAATGTTACTGAATCATCAGCAATAATACCATCATCAACAACATCTAAATCAGATGATGCTCAAAATCAAAATAATACAAACTTTAATAATTCAAATCTTTTAAATTTTAGAGGAATTGATTTTTATCCTTATCCTATTCCTTATTCTAATAAAGATTGTTTGCAGTCTTTGTCAGAGCTACTTAACATAAAAGAAATAAATTATATTCAAATACGTTTCTTTATATATCAATCTAAAATTAATTCTAATGAAATTACAATGGATGAATCACAAGACCAATATTTAATTAACCTAATAAATTTAATACATAAAAATGGTAAAAAAGTTTCATTAATGCCTCATCTTATAGTTGATAATGATAAAGTTTGGTCAGGTTATATAAAACCTACAAATGAAAAACTGTGGTTTCAATCTTATACAGATGCAATTTTACATTATGCAAAAATTGCTGATGATGAAAATGTTGAACTTTTTCCAATTGCAAATGAATTGGTTTCTATTTCAGGCAATAATGCTGAATGGAAAGCTGTAATAAAAGCAGTTCGTAATGTATATAAAGGTAAAATAACTGCAAAAATAAATAGGTGGTATCAAGAATCTCAATTCCAAGATATTCTTAAAATGGGTTGGCTAGGTGATCTTGATTATATTGGAATAGCAGCTTATTTTGATCTTACTCAAAAACCAAATCCAACTTTAGAAGAACTTAAAAATAGTTGGGAGAATAATCGCCAAGGCTTAAATATAGTTCAAGAATTAGAAGCTATAAGCAATAAATTTAATAAAAATATTATTTTTTTAGAAATTGGCTATAGAAGTATTCTAGGTGCAAATATTGAGCCTTGGAGTTATGGAACTAAAATTCCTAATGCTAATAATACAAATAGCTCAACAAGCAATAAATCAGGTCAACAAGAACAAGCAAATGCTACTCAAGCATTGTTTGACGTATTTAATGATAAAAGTTGGTTTGATGGTGTTTTTTGGTTCTATTGGCCTACTAAAATTACATATGACCCTAATAATGATACTTCTTGGTCGATACCCGGGAAAACAGTAGAAAAAATTATTTTAGAAAATTTTCAAAAGGCTAGAAATTAATTTAATCAAATATATAAAAAAATATAAAAATATAAAAAATTATTTAAATGTCTAAATTTGCACAATATATATTATAATGTTGATCTTTAAAATAAATTTTATTACCACTTATGCTAATAAAATTTAAGTTTCTATCAAAATAAAATTTTTTATTAATATCATTTACTAGATTTATTAAATAATCTTTATAAACAACATATACACCAATTTTATTAACATAAAATTTAATATAATTTAAATCATTCAAATTTTTTACATTATAAAGATTTTCATTTTTTAAAATATAAATGATATGTTTATCTTCAAGAGATTGGATATATAAATTATCACTTTCGTCACAACCAATTAAATGTATTTGTTTTATATTAACTCCCTTTATCTCTTTTAATGGAGTAGGATAAGAACAAAGTATATTTTGGTTATTTTCATAATATAAATTAAAAGTTTTATTTAATAAAACCATATTGTTTATTGTTGTTTGTAATTGAATTGTTTTTAATTTTTTCATTATATTTAAATAATATAAAGTATCTTTTAAACTTGAACCTGTGCCACTTTCTAAATCAAAAAAAATTAGATTTGTCAAAGCTGAATAATCAATATTCTTTATTTTTGAATTACTTGGGACTTGTATTGTTTTTTGTAAGTTTTCGTTATCATTAGAAATATCATAAGTTCTTACTTCTAATAAATTATTTTTCAATGTAAAAAAAATTATTATATTTCTATCATTCATTAAAATAAAATTCGTTATTGGAGCACTTTTGCTAATTTTTTTAATTAAAACGTTTGAATTAATATTTTTTATGTAAATATCATTGTTATAAAGGAAAACACAAAATTGACCATCATAAGAAAATGATAGATTAATCGCATTTATGGGAATTTCTGATATATTGAGTTTAGAAAATTGAGGTAAATTAGTATTATCTAAAGTTAAATTACCATTATTATTGTTACTTTTATTTACCGATATATTACTTTTATTATTTTTTTCAATAGAATTATTAGTGTTCTTTTTTATTATATTATTTATATTCACAATGGATAAATTATTAACATAATAAATTACAAAAAATGAAATAATAGCTGATAATACAGCATATACCCCAGTTAACATTAAAATCCTTTTGATTTTTTTATTTTTATTTAATTTAATAGATTTCATTAGTTTATATTCTAGTTTTTTATTAAAACTTATCTTAAGAAATCTTTAATTTAAGTTTTTATATATTTTTTATTAAGGCATTATAATAAAAGCAGATGCTATTGAACGTTCTCCTGTTATATCGCAAGGTTTATTTATTGTCTTACCTTGAAAATTCATTGTAGTAGAAGAACCACCATCAAGGTTTGCTGCATTATATGCACCATATTTAAGGAGAATTTCTTGTAAATCCATGAAATTAGCACCTGGACTATCAGTTTGTCTGCCATCAATTGCTAATAAAATAACTGCCCCATCTTTTCTTTGTCCTATAGCACTTCTTGGAGCTATAGTGGCCCCACCATTAACTACAAGTGGTTTACCATTTAAAATAAGAGCAGGCCCAAAAGAAATGGCACATCTTAAATTACTTTGTTTTATTTCATTTAAAGTCATTGAATTACTAACAATAAGAATATTATCTTGATTAAAACCTATTATTCTAAAAGTGTTAAGTTCATTTTGAATAAATTTTATTTTGCCATTTTCTATAACTATTCCTTCTGGTTTGCTTCCAGTACCCAAAAAATTATCATCTAAAAAACCACCAGCATTTATACCGCCAATTGCACCATACGCTTGAACTATTTTACTAAGAGTTGCGCCAACTTCGCCTAATTTTGGTGCAAGTCCTATTGTTACTTTTGAAGGATCTTTAACTATCATAAGTTTACCCTTATAATTTTTACCAGATATATCAATTATTTCTATGGAATTTGTACTAATACTATTTGTCTTAGGATCATTATTATTTTGACTTATTTGATTTTGGCTTATTTGATTTTTAGTAGTTTGGTCAAAATTGTTACTGCCAGAATCAGTATTAACATTGGAATCTGCATTAAGCTTATTAGAATCATCTGCTTTATAGTTATTATTAATTTGAACTTTTATACTTTCAATATTTTCTTTATCATTTAATATTATAGGGTTTGTTTTTGCTAATATATCATCAATTTTCTTTTTGGGTAAAAACCACGTTGCAAAAAATTTATCTTTATTAGTATGCATCGCTGTTGAAACAATATAAGATCTTATATTTTCAAAAGGCCCATAATAAATAAAAATAATTGAAAAAAATATAAAAAAAATTATTATACATACAATAAAATGTATAAAATATAAATAAAAATTTTTTTTTGTTTTATATTTGTTTATCATTTTTCATAAATTTTTTTAGCAAATAATTACTCATTAATGAAAACTAATAATAATTTAAAGAGATGAAAAAATAATGAATTTAAATATATAAAATAAATATTAAGATATGAAATAATAAATAATAATTTATAAATTAGACGTTATAAATTTTAGGCTTAATTATTTATTAATTAATTACGACTGATCTTTAATACATCTAATACAAAAGCCATAATGTTTATTTCCATAATGATGAAAACTTTCTTGTGAATCATCGCTTAAGTATCTTGTCCAAGCACCTGAATCATTTCTTTCAGTAGAGGTCCAAAAATGAACATCCTTATTAATATTTAAGAAGTTTCCATTAACCAACCTACACCCTGCAGGAAGTGCGCTAAATCCACTTTCATTTGATGCACCAATATTAGGACTTACCCAATGTTTTGTACCACTTTCTTTCAATTTACCACCTGCTATATTATTTCCACCAAGATACTCCTCAAGAGTCTTAAATTCTTCATCTGTAGGAATATGCCATCCTATTGGACAAATATTGCGGCTGTCATTTACAGCATACCAATTATATAAATGACCGTAAATATCAGCATTTTTTGCATCATTATTATAATCACAATAAGCGCCATCTGTAGTATTACTCCAAAGTTTTGCATCAGTAATATTCTTTATGGGATCACCATTGCGATAATGAGTTACTTTAAGATTTTCAAGCATCCATACTTGATTACCAATTTTAATTGTGTGATAAATATTACCATCAATATCTTTTACTATATTAGGTTGTTGTATATTTGAAGCATTAGTATTATTAACATTATTATTATTAATTGTTATAGAAGTACTACTTTCTGATGTAAGAGACTTGGTGGTTTGAGATTTATAATTATTACTATTATTAGTCGTTGAAGTTACATTTAATTTATTATTAATTTGGGAATTTTTCTTAGAACATCCTATAAAAACAAAAAATATTACTATTAAAATTGTTAAGATCCATATAATTTTTATTACTTTATTAATTTTATTATTTGTTGTCATTTTTTATTATTATTTTTTTAATTATTATTTTTAATTATTATTTTTTTCTAAATTTTTTAATTTTAAATTTTAAATTTTAAAGTTTCAAAACCCAAATTTCTGTTTCTTTTGGTAAATTTTCTTTATTTATTTTTATGGTATTTCCCATAATTTTATAATCAGGATACAATTTTAAAAAATTATCTACTTTATCAAGAAACTTAAATTTTGAATCTTCTAACCTATAATGCATAGGAATAACAATTTTTGGATTAAAATTACTAATAAGTTCGTGTGCCTTTTTATAATTTATAGTAAATTTTCCACCAACTGGAATCATCAAAACATCAACATCAAGTAAATTATTTATAACAATGTCAGAAGGTATATGCCCTATATCACCAAGATGAGCAAATATGATACTATCAACTTCAAATTTAAATATGATATTTTTTCCTCTTAAAAAACCTTTTAAGTTGTCATGATATACCTGAATTCCTTTAATATTTATATTATTTATACAATATAAGCCGGGTTTTCTTATAACGGTTGGATTTCCTTTAAATAATGAAACATTTGAATGATCAGAATGACTATGAGTAATTAATAAAATATCAGCAGAAATATCTGGTAAATTGGACATAATAAATTTATTATAAGGATCTATTCCTATTTTAATGCCATTAAAAGATTTTATCACAAATAAAGAATGACCATAATAAGTAACTTCACAATCACTTTCCATTTACATCTCTAAAATCAAATATTTTAATAAAAATAATATAAATAATATTTTATTTATTTATAAATAATTTTTTTAAAATTCTTAAACTTTTAATTTTATAAAAGCAATAACAAATCTTAAATTAAAACTAAACTTAGCAAAAAAATAACGATTTAAAATATAAGATTAATTTAATATTTTAATTATCATTTCATATTTTAATGAAAAATTGATGAAAATTAATTTATTGCCTTTTTAAATTAAAATTTTAACAATATATCAATTTTTAAAAATATAATTAAAACTTTTTTTAAATATATAGAGAGAGAGAATTAAAATGCTTCTCTCTCTATATATTATTATATTTATTTAATTGATTTAACTACTTTTAATTATTATTCTATTCCTTCAAATTGATGATCAACATTTACTCCATCTTGGTCCTGATGACCACCGCCAGGTAGATTTGCTTCTTGTGCTTTTTCATTTGCAGGTTCGTTAGCTGCTTCATTAGCTTCCTTAGCTGTTTCATTAGCTTCTGCTGCACCATTAACTTCTTGAGTATTATCTTGTGTATTTACATCTTGAACATTATCAGTGTCAGCAGCTTTATTGCTTAAGTTTTCATTACTTGCTTCAGTTGCATTTTCTTTAGCATTGTTATCGGTTTGAGTTGTGCTTTGAGCAGTTACAGCTTGAGTTGTTGGTGTGTCACCAAAAACAGGTAAAGGTGCAATTGCTTTAAATACTCCAAATCCCAAACCACCTGCTAATAAAATTGAAAGAGCAACAATTACGCTTATCTTTTTCATCTTATTTTTTAACATTCTTTTCACCACCTTTCATAATAATATATGTTAAGTATAGAAGATCAAAGATGGTAAGAACGTGAAAAAAAGATAAAAATTACATGAATTTTTATAATTATTAATTTTTATTAGATTTTGGTAAATAAACTGTTACAGTGGTGCCCTTGCCTAAGTGAGAAGAAACATTAATACTTCCATTGTATAGGTTTACTATTGATTGGCAAATTGATAAACCTAAGCCATAGCCTTTTGATTGTGATCGAGATGAATCTGCACGATAAAAACGCTCAAAAATTTTTTCTTGATCTTCAGGAGCAATTCCAATACCAGTATCTGTAACTTTAAATATAATATTATTAATATTAGAGGACAAAACAATATCAATTTTCCCATTTTTCTGGGTATAAGTAATTGCATTATCTATAATATTAAAAAATAATTGTCTTATCATTGAAGTTTGTCCATTTATAGCAATGCTCTCATCAGGAGGTTTAAATTTTAATTTAATTTTTTTACTTTTATATTTATCTTGCAAAATTGATATAATATTATTAATAACATCAGTTAAATCAACTTTTTCAGATTGTAAAAAATTTTTTGATTGATTTATCTTAGTCTGGTCTATTCTTGTTAAAAATAATAAATTTTCTACTAAATTTGTTAAACTATTAATTTCTTGTTTGCTACTTTTTATAACATTTATATATTCATCTATTGTGCGGTTTTTATTTAATGCAACCTCCATTTCTCCACTTATTATTGAAAGAGGGGTTCTAAGTTCATGTGATACATCTGATACAAATTGTTTTTGCTGCTCATAAATTTGTTGTACAGGAGTAAGAGTTTTCTTAGTCAAAATCATTGCTAACAGCGGAATAATTATTAGGAAACCACCATTTAAAATAAAAAGGATATTACGTAATTGAATTATTGTAACATCACTAGCTATGGTTAATAATATTTTCTCTTTATCTGATCCTTCTGATCCGATATCTTCATGTTGACCAGTTTGCTGTTGCTCTTTTACCTGATTTATATATTTTTCTCCAAAAGAATTGCTAACCCAAAAATAAAGTCCCATACTAAAAACCCAAAACATGAATAAAAATAAGAGAGAATAAAAAATAATAAGTTTGATTCTTGCTTTTTTAATCATTTTTATTTAGCCTTTAAGATATATCCTAAACCCCTAATTGTATGAATTAGTTCTTTAGCTTTACCATCAACTCTTAGTTTTTTTCTTAAATATTTTACATAGGTTTCCACCACATTTGATAATCCTTCATAAGAATAATCCCAGACATGTTCTAGTATTTTAGTTTTGGTTAAGACAATATTCTGATTTCGCATAAAATATTCTAAAAGTGAATATTCTCTTGCAGTTAAATCAATTATTTTATTTCTTCTTGTAACCACTTTTGTTGCTGGATTTAAAACAAGATCATCTATAATTAAAATAGTAGGATCAGCTTTATTACCTCTTCTAAGAAGAGCACGAATTCGAGCAGATAACTCAGAAAAAGAAAATGGCTTAGTCATATAATCATCAGCACCACTATCAAGTCCTTTAATTTTATCTTCTATACTATCTTTTGCCGTAAGAATAAGTATCGGTATATTTGGATTATTATTGCGAATTTTCTGGCATACAGTAAGCCCATCAATTTTAGGTATCATTAAATCAATAATGATTAAATCATATTCATTTATATCATACTTATATAATGCTTCTTCCCCATCAAAGGCTATATCAACAGCATATCTTTCTTCAATTAAGCCTCGCCTTAAAAAATTAGCAATCTTTTTTTCATCTTCAATAATAAGTATCTGCATATTTTTATTATATTAAATAATTATGAGAATAACATGAGAAATCGACTTAAAAAATAAAAATAATATTATATGAATAATTAACAAATTAGTTTACCAATAACCTTTTTGGTTATTTGAAAAGTCATTTAAACATTCTTGTTATAAACATACAACGAGAATTAAAATGCTTCTCTTTGTAATTTTTTTGTAATTTATTATTATATTTTTATTATTATACTTAATTTTGATAATTTATTAACTCTTGCAGACTATATAAAAAAATGATATTTTATTTTTAAGGGATGAGGCTCCCTTAGGTAAAACCCAAAACTGCTATTATATTAAAGCTGATAGCTTCTACAAAAATATGTAGGAGGTGTCAGTTTTTTTATTTTATTACTAATCCTATTAATTTTGATTAAATAAAAAAATTAATTATAAATTTTAAGTTTTAATCAAACTTTAAATATTATTTTTATTTTAAATTAATAAAAAAATTTATTTATAAAAATTAAATTTCGTGGCAAAAATTGAAAATTTTAAATTTAAAATAAAAAAAATTTTTAAAAGTCTTTAAGTATATTAATTAAGTATATAAAAATATTATGGAAAATCTTAAAAAAAATTTTTTTAGCATTTTATTTAAAAAAAGTGAAGATAAATTAAGAGAACTTGATACTTCTCAGCCTAGTTTTTTTGTTGATTTAAACCTTGATCAAGTTATAGATACCATAACAATTGGGAAAAAAGAATATAATTTAAAACCGTTTTTCTATATTCATTTAAACGATATTGAAACAATAATTTATAGGCAGGAAATATTTAAGGAATTAGAAAATATAGCTTTATTTGAAAGTATTAAATCATTTGCAAGAAGTATTAATACAATGAGGGATTATATCTCAAAAGGAGAAAAGCTTTATTATAAATTACAAAAAGAAAGATATTTTTTAGAAGCTGTGGAAATTTATTGTAATGCTGTAACTTCATTATTTAATTTTTTATCTTCTTTTGAAATAAAGTCTTTAGGGCTATTAAACTTCAAAAAATATTTAATAGAATATGTGAATTCAGATATCTTTATATCACTCAAAGAGGAAACAAAAAAGCTTATAGCAGATTTAAACTCGATAAAATATTGCATTCATATAAAAGGTAACACAGTTAAAGTTCGTAAATACGAAAATGAACCCGATTATAGTGTGGAAGTTGAAGCTACTTTTGAAAAATTTAAGCAAGGAGCTGTCAAAGATTATCTTGTGAAATTTACCTCTCCAGTAGATATGAACCATGTAGAAGCAAGAATATTGGAGTTAGTAGCTCAGCTATATTCTGATATATTTTCTAATATTGATAATTATTGTATAAAAAACAAAAATTTCTTTGATGAAACTATAAGTACTTTTGATAGGGAAATTCAATTTTACATCACTTATATAGAATATATGAATATATTTAAGAATTCAGGTTTAAATTTTTGTTACCCAATAATTTCTAATGAGACTAAGGAAATTTATAATTATGATGGTTTTGATTTAGCTCTTGCTTATAAATTATTAAACGAAAACTCAAAAATTGTATGCAATGATTTTTACTTAAAAGATAAGGAGCGCATATTCATTGTTTCAGGACCAAATCAAGGTGGTAAAACAACATTTGCAAGAATGTTTGGCCAACTTCATTATTTAGCAACATTAGGTTGCCCTGTTACTGGGAAAAGTGCTCAACTTTATTTATTTGATAAATTATTTACTCATTTTGAAAAAGAAGAAAATATAAAAAATTTGCACGGAAAATTACAAGATGATTTAATTTCAATTTATAATATTTTAAGCGAGGCAACTTCTAATAGCATCATCATATTAAATGAAATTTTTAATTCTACTACATTAAAAGATGCAATATTTTTAGGGAAAAAAATAATTCAGAAAATAATTGATTTAGATTTAATTTGCGTATATGTCACATTCATCGATGAATTAGTATCATTAAGCGAGAAAATAGTAAGCATGGTAAGTAATGTGGATCCAAATAATACTGCATTACGAACATATAAAATTTTAAGAAAACCAGCAGGTGGACTTGCTTACGCAATATCAATTGCTCAAAAATATAAATTAACATACGAGGACTTAAAGGAAAGAATTAAATCATGAAAGCTTATTTAATGTATAAAAATCATGATTTTGATATTGAACAAGAATTACCAAAGAATGAGGCTGAACTAATACAAGACCTTGAATTAAATACATTATTTAATGCTATGGCAAATAATGATAAATTTTTATTTGATGTAGCAAAAAAGGCAATATTAACAGGGTTAAAAAATGATATAGATACAATATTATATCGACAGGAAATTCTTAAAGATTGCTTGAATAACCCATTAGTTATTAAAGAAATTTATGATTTAGCAGTAGAAGCAATTGAACGAGAAAAAAAGGTTTATTTTGGTTTTCTAAGTAGATACCCTGATGTAATATTAAGCAGATCAATAGAAGTTCTACAATTATTTTTAGAAATGCTTAAAAAATTAAGAGAAATTGCTTTAGAAAATTTAAATAAATTCCAATCAGATGGATTTAAGACATTTTTTAACATGCTAAAGCAAGAGCTAAGTGATGATTATTTTTTAATTATTCAAAATCACCTAAAACAGCTCAAATTTAATAATGGTGTTTTAATTAGTGCAGAATTAGGAGAAGCAAATAAAGGTGTTAATTACGTTCTTCGCAAGCAAGTAAAGAAAAATACAGGATGGGTTAAAAATTTATTTTCAGCAAAATCTCCTTCTTATACTTTTTATATAAGTGATAGAGATGAAAGTGGAGCAAGAGCTTTATCGGAATTAAGAGATAGAGGAATCAACCTTGTAGCTAATGCATTAGCACAGTCAACAGATCATATACTTAGCTTTTTCAATATGATACGTATTGAACTTGCTTTTTATATTGGATGTTTAAATTTATTTAATGTGCTAACAGAAATAAATGAACCATTATCTTTTCCAGTCCCAGTACCAATTAATGAAAGAAAACACTCTTTTAAGGAATTATATGATGTATGTTTAGCTTTAACTATGAAACAAAAAATTGTTGGAAATGACTTAGATGCAGACGGTAAAGAATTGTTTATTATTACTGGGGCAAATCAAGGAGGAAAATCTACATTTTTAAGAAGTATAGGACTTTCACAATTAATGATGCAATGTGGAATGTTTGTTCCTGCTCAATATTTTAGTTCAAATATTTGCGATAATCTTTTTACTCATTATAAGCGTAAAGAGGATTTTACTATGAAAAGTGGAAAACTTGATGAAGAACTTTCGAGGATGAGCAATATTATAGATAATATAACAACAAATTCTATAATATTGTTTAATGAATCATTTGCGGCTACAAATGAAAGAGAGGGTTCAGAGATCGCAAGACAAATAATTTCCGCATTGCTAGAAAAGCATATTAAAATATTCTTTGTTACTCATTTATATGAATTTGCAAGTAGCTTTTATAACAAAAACCTTGAAAATGCTATCTTTTTAAGAGCTAAAAGACAGCAAGATGGAAGCAGAACATTTAAATTAGTAGAAGCCGAACCATTGCAAACTAGCTATGGTGAAGATTTGTATAAAAGCATATTTAATGAGAAATATTAATTATTTTAATATAAATTAATATAAATATACTAAATATACTAAATATACTTTTAAACTATTTTAAACTATTAAGATATTCTTTTTCGGCTTCTTCAGGGCTTATTCCATTCTTAACAACATTAATTAAGCAATCAAGAAAACTGGATGGTTTTTCTGCACAAATAACATTTCTCCCGAATACAACTCCTTTTGCACCTTTGCTTAATGCTTTTTTAGCAAGATTAAATGCATCAGCAGGTTTATTAAAAACTCCACCTCCAAGTGCAAATGCTGGAACTATTGAGGAACCAGAAACTTCCTCGAATTGCTCTACAAATACAGTTTTTATTATGTCTGCACCAAATTCAGCACAAGCACGTGTCCCAAGTAAAAGATCTGAAATATCCCCTGAATATCTGTCAATGCCACCAAAAGGTATATATTCTCCAATAACAGGAATACCAAGATTATCTGCTTCGGAAATAATATCAACAAATTGAGCAATATTTCTTGTGTTTGCTTCTTCATCAGTTCCAAGAAGAAGTGAAGCTATTACTATATCAGCACCTAAAGAAACTGCATATTTTACACTACAATATTTTTCATTATAACCTTTATCATAATAAGTTTCTCTTTCTACTTTAGAAAAACCTTTTATATAAGATTTACAATAATGAGAAGCCCAATTGACTCTTATAATACAAAGAGGAGCATTTTTATCAGCAAAAAAATCTTTACAAAGTTTTGCCATGCCAGGCATTACAAGAAAAGCATCAGCTTTTTTAAACTGCATTATTTGTTTTGGTAAATCCTCAATCCCTTTAAAGGGACCCATATAACTGCCATGATCTGCTGCAACAACAACAGGGTTACCATTACTAAATAATTTCCCAAGCCTAACATCTTTTCCAGTCATTTTTAATTCCTCCATAAATTTTAATTTATATTTTTTAACAATATTTTTTAATTAAAATATATTTTTTTTATTATATTTTTTAATTAAAATTAATTTGATTTTGTCAAATTATACGTCCCCGTGACATAATTAGCCTATTACAGTGACTCTTGCTAATCTTTCTCTGGCTCTAACCTGATCAAAATCCGCAAAATAAATTCTTCCAAATTCTCCAAGCTGCATTTCTCCGTTAATTAATGGCACTGTTACCGAACGCCCAAGCAAAACAGAGCGTAAATGAGCATCTGTATTAAGGCTCCAGAATGCTTCCTCACCGCGTTCTCTTTTAGCAATTTCTATATGTTTAGGACCAGGATGAAGATATTGGCCTTCTGTTCTGCATGTTGGAATTATTTTCTCTAAAACGTTTACTAAATCCTGTAAAATAAATTGCTCTCCCCAATAATTTACATCATCTGATTGCTCTTGAATCAAAACACTACAAGTAGTATGTTGAGAATAAACTAAAACCAAGCCATCTTTTATTTGGCAATTTTTAACTATCCTTATAACTTCATCTGTTAAATCATGAAAAGTTGGTCTTCTATCTGAAATTATCTTTATTTTATCATGAAATACTGTCACTTAAATTTCCTCCCCCTAAATAAAAAATTTTTTAAAAATTCATAAAACTATTTATTTTGAATTTTCTTTATTTACTCGTTCATCCCAAGCTTTTCTTAATGAGAAAATCATCTCTTCCAATACTTTTACAGGATCATCTGCTTTAACAACTCCGCTTGTGCAGCCAGTTGCCTCAGCTCCGATTGAGATTATATCATACACATCTTTGCCACTATAAATACCTGCACTATGAAGTATGTGAATATCAGAATCTATTGCTTTTACTTTCTCATTTATTTCCTTTATATAATTCCTACTTGTTATATCATTTTGCTGCTTGCCAATCTGGCTTTCGGGTTCAGCAAGTATTATATTTGGGTGCATTTGAGCTATGGATAATGCTTCAGTTAAATTATCTGCACAAACAATAGTTGCAAGTCCAACTTCATCCGCACGTTTTATTGCTTTTAAAATGTCACTAAGTGTCATTTTTTTCTCAGCATGGTTTAATAAAGTTCCAGTAGCTCCAGCTGCTTTTAAAGATTCAGGTAAAACCGAACCTATGCCCCTTCCAACTTCAATTGGATCCATATGTTGCGCAAATATATTTATATATTTAACTTCTCTTGCAATGATAGGTATATCTACATATTGAGGTGTATATATTATATTTACATCATATTTTTGCGCAATTCTATCTGCCTCCAATGCAAGTTTTAATGAAGCTTCACCATATAAATATGCCTTAGGTCCAAGCTCAAAAAATGGAGGTTTAATTTTAAATCCTTTATACAAACCAGTTTCCTCTTAATTATACTTCAAAATATTCAATATCAAGCATATCACAAAGCATCTTCCATCGTGAAGTAATATTTCCAAGATTTATAACTTCATGATGAGTTCCAGCATTTTTTACCCAATTTTCAACACAAGCTTCAATTCCAGATTCAGGACGGAAAAATATATAAGGCATTTCACATTTATGCATATCGCTTTTTGGTAATATCTCTCCTTTTGCAATTATTAACCTAAATTTATTTCCCTCTATAGAAGCAAGTGATGTTAAAGTTGCAGGACCATATTGAGGTGTAAAAATTGGTGTTGGTGGATTTTCCAGTCCCCCTTCACCTAAATACCTATCAATTAGTTTTGGCTTCATATCTTTTCGGTGAGTTGCCCAGTTACCTTCACCAGCATGACAAAATATAATTGCATTTTTTGAAAAATCCATGGTATACATTTCTGTAAAATTACCATCAACATTACCAATGCAATGAGCTGCAGCAACCATAGATGCGCACACGAAATCCCCTTCAGCAGCATAGCCATAACCATCAGCCATTAAATGTGAAGCAGCCATTAATGGAAGTTGTTTAAAGCGACCATCTGCTGCAAAAATATCAAATTGTGCTGTAAAAGCACCAAAATGATTATTTTCAAGATATTTTTTAAATCCAAGATATAACTTTGTAGCATAAGCATGAGATTCATAAGATAATTTGCTATCAACATCAAAAATCTCATAATCTCTTTTTATTGATGCTTTTATTTCTTCATCAGTTATTTTTTCTATAAATTTATAAACAGAACCAATTGTATCATGACATGGTTCAGGTCCTATTTTACGGTAAAATGCCATATCATCTGTTAAAATATCACTCATTCCGCTCATTCTTCCAATTACTGCAGTTCGAAGGTTACGTAAAAATTTACGTGTTTTAGCAGCTTTTGCAAAATCTTCTACAAAATTTTTAAAACGATCTTGGTGGCGATTTCCTGCAAAAAACTGGCACTTTATTCCTGCACGTATAATAGCATTTGCATTATCCTGTGCACCATGTATTCCTTGATTGACCGTTAAATCAAGTTCCTCCCAATCATCCTTAACTTCTTGATCAGGTTGCACTATTGCCATAGCAATGGGTAATTTATTATCTTGAAGTGCATGAACAACCCATGTTCCTTGGCTGTAAGTAAGAAGAATTATTAAAATGCCATCGAGGTCCATCTCATTAAATTTTTTTACTGTCATCTCAATTTCATTACGATTTTTAGCTGCTCCTGGAAAATAAACATCTGCTACTGGTGATAAAGATTGGACTATTTCATTTGCATAGTTTTCCTGCCTTTTAGTAATTCCGGGGAAAATTGGCTCATACCCATCAGTCATTAAACCTAATAACCCTATTTTTGGTTTTTGTTTAAAAAATATATAATTCTCATTATTAATAATTAAATTATTATTAGATACATCAGACATAATATTTATTTTCTCCTTTAAATAATATTTTTCTTTAAATAATATTTTTAAAATTAAATTAATAATTAAAATTATATTAACTCAATATTTTTTAAATTACAGAATTCTTTAAATAACGAATAATTATCCCCATAAGTAATTATATAATGCTGAGACATTACTTTTTGCGCAAAATCTTCAATTGATGAATCTAATATAATTTCAAGACTTGGAAGTTGAGGTGCTGGTGGAGACCATCCGACTTCTTCCCAACTTCTTGGCTTAACTGCTTCTCCAGTTACTACATGCATCAGATATTTTCCTTTTAAAGTTGCAACGCGAGCTAATGTTATTTTTCCAGTCTTTACTTTTGAAATATTTAAAATACCTTCATTAAAATCTCCAAATTTAGTTGGCACAACTATAGTATCACCATCTATAACTTCAGATGGGACAAAATCAGGCACCCCCATTAAAACCCTATCTTTCATAAACTCATAAAATTCCATATACGCAGATATCTGACCTGTTAAGTATTTGCATATTAACTGAGTTACAGATCCTAAAGAATCATTTTCAGGGATAGTGCAAATATTCAATTCATCAGAAGCTAACATAAAAATCATTGCAGGTGGAAAATTTAATAATTTTTTCATACCATCAACATCATTAAGCGAAATAGCATTATATTTTCTTTCTAATATCTTCTCTTTAAGAGCGATATAAAATTTAATGCCCGTTTCAAGCGTAATATTATTAGCTGGTTTTTGAAATTTCCATCTTTCTCTAACTTCATTAACTTTAATATTAATGTCAGATTCACTAATTTGTTTCATTTTTTGAACAATTTCAAACATATCAAAATGCTCAATTTCAATACCTATTTCACTTCTAAGAGATAATCCTTCATACAAAGTTCCATAAAGATTCATATCTCTATAACCCATCATTCCTATTTTAGAATTATTCAGAAGGTCTTTAGCTTGACAAGCTTTAGCAAAGTCAACTATTGGTTTAATGTTTGTTGGCTCTCCTGCAAAATCATAAACATATTTGAAATTAAAACCCATATCTTCAAATACTTTTCTTAATGCAGTAGTTCCTGCTTGGTCGGCTGTTGTGTATAATTTATTATTTTCATAATATCCAGCAAGCCCCCACAATAGTATAGGTTTATACTCAAATTCTTTTACAATTTTTATTACAACCCAACTTGGTATCCATCCAGCTACACATATTATAAGTAAAGCAAATTCTTTACCATAAATATTATTTATAGCTTCTTTTGCATATTTCTCTGTAGGATCATCATTGACAATATTAAAATTTATTAATTCTATATTATTTTTTTCTAGTAATTCCTTTGCAACATTACATTTTTTTTCAATAACTTCTCTTGGCGTATTCACTTCACCAAATCCAACAAAAGCAGCTTTTATTTTCTCTCCCATTTCTTACTATCCTTTTAAAAATTAAAATTAAAAATATTTTATTTAATCAAATTAATATTAAACTTATCACTTAAACCTTAGATGAACCTTCGCCAATCCCTTTTATAATAAATCTTTGGAAAAATGCATAAACTAATATTGCAGGTATTGCAGCTAAAACTAATCCTGCAAATTGAAAAGTAGGGTCTCCAGTATATCTTGAAATTAATGATGCAAGTGCAACCATTACAGTTCTTTTCTCCATATCTTGCAATAAAACCATAGGAGTAAATAAATCATTCCATGTAACTATAAAATAAAAAATAATTGTAAGTATTATGGCTGATCTTCCCATAGGTATTATTATGTAGCGGATAACATCAAAATATCCTGCCCCATCTAGCTCAGCTGCTTCAATTAATTCATCAGGAATCCCTCTAAAAGTAGAAGTCATTAGCAGTATGGCTTCAGGAATAAACATTGCTGTATAAGTTAAAATAACTGCCCAATAGGTATTAACCATATGTAATTTTGAAAATAACATATAAATTGGAATTATTGTTACTTGAACAGGAATAAACATGGTAGATAAAATCAAAAATAAAATTACATTTTTACCTTTAAATTTTAATTTAGCAAATGAGTAACTTGCAATTATTCCTATAGCTAGGATAAAAATAATTGTTAAAATAGATATTATAAGTGTATTTCTAAATAAACTAAAAATTTTGAATTGGCTAATCATTGTTAAATAATTAGACCATTCAAATTTCGTGATATGAAGACTAAAAGGATTTTTCAAATAATCAACATGACTTTTTACAGAATTTAAGAACATAAAAAATAATGGATACAAAAAGGAAGTTATAAGTAAGACAAGAATTATAAAAATTGCATATTTTGAAATTCGTTGATTTGAAATTATTTGCTTTTTATATGTATCCATTTTATTTAGATTACTCCTTATTCCCATTCACTTGCTTTATTTGCAAAACGCATTTCAATAATAGTAAAAATAGTTATGATTATAAGTAATATTACTGCAAGAGCACAAGCTGAACCATAAGGTGCACTTGACTGGTAAAATTTTATATAAATCATATAATCAATTGTCGTAGTTTCGTAACCTGGCCCTCCATTAGTTAATGAATAAATAAATGCAAAAACACTTGTAAATGTCCAAACCATGGACATTATTATTGCATATTCCAAAGTCCTTGAAATCATTGGGACTACTATACGAAAGGTTCTTTGCCAAAAATTTGCTCCATCAAGTCTAGCAGCCTCAAAAACTGAAGGAGGTATTTTCGACATTCCTCCTAAAATTACTATAGCCTGCCATCCAATTGAAAACCATGTAAGACATAATACAAGAACAAACAATGCTGTTGGAGCATTCCCAAGCCACTCTACTGCTAAAAAACCAAGGCCTATTTTTCTTAAAATAAGATTAATTGGCCCATCAAGTCCAAAAGCTATACGAAATAAAAAACCAATAGTAACAGCAGAAATTATTTGAGGAATATATATTAATGCTCTAAAAAAACGCCATCCTGCTACTTCTTCATATAATAACACAGCTACAAATAGTCCAATAATTACTTGTAGAGGAACACTAATTAATAAAACCATGTTATTTCTTAATAAAGTCCAAAAAGGACTGTTAGTAAAAATATCTATATAATTTTTTAAACCAACCCAATCATTTTTATAAAGTCCATCCCAATTAGTAAAGCTTCTATAAATAGCTGCTACCATTGGATATAATCTTATAAACAATAAAAGAATAATTACAGGAATAATAGATAATAATCCTTGTAAAGCTTTTGATTTATTTAAATTAACTTTAAATCTTTTTTTCATTGCTAAAAACTTTGTTATTTTATGTTTTTAAATTTTTAAATTAAGAAAATAATTTCTAACAATAAAACTGTTGTTAATTTAACTTTGTACTTATTTAATATTTATTATTTTATATTTATTATATTTAAATAAATTTGTTTTGTTAACTTAACTAAACTTGAAGAATATATATTACTTAAAATTAAAATTATTAATCATTTATATATCAATATGTTATTTGTATACTTATAAAGCTTTGTATTATGGGGTGTCATTTTAAAACACCCCATAATATTATTTTAAAAAGTTTTTATTTTTTTCTAAAATTACTTAAAATTACTTAATAAATAAACTGCTGTTTAATCAAAAACATCATATTAAAAAATCATATCTATCTTTTTTTCTTATTTATTTTTGTGCTTTATCTTTATCTATTTGTTGAGCAAGTTCTTGAGGAGTCATTTTACCTACTAATACTAAAGGTAATAATTTTGCAAAATCATCAACAACTACTGATGATAATGAATTATCTACCCAGAATACATAATTTTGGCCCCAATCAAATAGTTTTGCAGCAACTGTACCATCCTTTAGTCCCATCTCTTGCTTTGTTATATCTTTACGAATTGGAACTTTAGGCTGAACTTTATAAAATTCTAAAACTTCTTTTTTAGAATTTAAAAATGAACAAAATTTAACAGCCATCTCAATATTCTTAGTATTTTTAGAAATAATTAAGCTTTGCCCTGGACCTCCAATATGAGAATTTTTAATTTTTGCTGTATCAGAAATTTCTGGCGGTAAAATTACTCCAACATTTTCTTCTCCTAAGGCAGCTATAGCATCTCCAACTACTGTTGAAACATTTGGAACCATAGCTACTTTTCCAGAAAGAAATTTATTCCATGAATCACCTGAAGTTGCAGCATCTTCATTCATGTAACCTTTTGCGTATATTTCATGATACATATCAAGAGCACTAATTAATGCTTTATCATCAGCAAAATTTCCTTTTCCATTATCTTCAGCTAATATTGGATCAATCCCATTTTGTTGAACCCACCAATAAGCACCTACATAAAAGAAATAATAAGGAAATTCTTTGCCTTCATCCGTTGCCATTGGAAGATAACCTTTATTTTTTATCTTCTCCATTGCATCAAAAAATGCCTCTTTTGTTCTAGGAGGGTTATTATCAAAATCTAAACCACAATCTTTAATAATCTGTTTATTATACAAAAAGAAGGTTACTTGGTTATCAGGTGTTGGATAACCCATAATTTGATTTCCCTTTTTAAAGTCCACAGTAACTGTTTCCCAACCATTAATCTGATCTAAATCTTCTTTTGGTATATAGTCATTAATAGTTGCCGCTACATCTTTTAAACCAAATATATATTGACCTGTCCAAAGATTTGCTATATCTGGAGCATTCCCTGCAACACCAGCGGTTTTAAAATTCTGGTGAGCTTGCAATGCATCAGGTGAAACGGTAAGCTCAACGGTTACCCCAGGGTTAGCTTCTTCAAAACGTTTTATTGCTTTAGAAATATACCATTGATCTTGAGGCAATTTCTGTTCGCTAGGTCCAATAAAACTATCTCGCCCATTGATCCAAATAGATAATTTTACTGCTTTTGCTTCTGTTTTACCGCCTTGTCCACCAGAGGAGCAGCCAATTATTGTTATTGCCATAGCAGCCGCAAGTAAAATTGCTATTAATACTTTTAGATTTTTTTTCATTTCTTAATTCACTTCCTTTCCTTTTTTTTATTATTTTTATTGTTTATTTTTTTATTATTTTTATTGTTTTAATAAATTAGCTAATTGATAAAACAGATTTATTTTAAAGAGTTATTATTTTAATTATTAAATGTTAAGTTCATTTGAATTTATAAAAGTATTAAATTTATAAATATATTTTTTTAAAAATAATTTAAAAAATTATATAAAACATTAAAATCAAAACCTTCAAATAAGCCAATTAAATATTGTTTGAGATTGAAACGTAATTATGTAATTATTAAATATAAATTTAATTAGTGATATTTATGTTATTTTAGAAAGAAATTCTTATCAATATAATTAATATACTACTTTATGTTCTTTTTTGACTAATAGAGTTGCAAGTTTTATAAATGAGAAAAATTAATGCTAAAATTTTACAAATAAGTGCTATATATTGACTTTTAATTTAATTTATTCTTAGATTTTAAAAACCAAAATAACTATTATAATTTTTGTTTTATAAATTCTTTAAATTGCTTAGGGGTTAAACCAGTATGTTTTTTAAATAACTTAAAAAAATGGCTTTCTGAAAAAAATCCAATTTTATTAATTATCTCATTAGCACTGCATCCTGAGATAATTAGTTCTTTTGATCTATCGATTTTTAAAGAAATTATATAATCTTTAATATTCTTACCTGTTTCTTTTTTATATAGCCTACTTATATAAGAAGAATTTAAATGTACAATTTTAGCAATATTTTCTAGTTTAATTTGCTCATATAAATGTTCATTTATATATTGATTTATTTTTAGAATAATCAATTTTTCTTTATTATATATTTTAGCTAAATAATAATCTTTGATTTTATCAATTAATAATATAATTTTATTATTTAATTCTCTTAATGTTTTAGAATTTTCAATAAAATCTACTGCATTAAATGGATATTCCATAATTTCTTCAATATTCATTTCTTCTTTTCTTAAAAAATTTATAATATAGTATAAAACATCCATGTAAAGCGATTTTAAATATTTTATAGAAATCCCATAATGCTCTAAAGCAAATTTTTCAATTTTTAATAAACTTTCAATAATATTTTCACTATTAATCAATAAGTTTGTTTTATAAATATTTTTAATTTCATTTAAAATAATTAAATTGTTTTCATTGTTATCTTTTAAATTATTATTAAGTTCTTTTTCAATATCATTATAAAAATAAAATTTTCCTAATCCATGCGTATAATAATTTTCTAATGCATTCATTGCATTTTTAAATCCTTGGTTAATATCAATAAAATTTTTAATTTCATTACTTATTGCAAATGTAACAATTATTCCAAACATTTGATTTATATTTTCTCTTACTCTATAAAGAACATCTTCTAAATATTTTTTTACTTGTGTATATTGCCAATTCTTAAAAGTAATAATTATTAAAAAATTATTTTTATCATTAAGAAACAAATAATTACATTCAGTCTTATTATTTTTAAAGATATTCTTGCAAATATTTACAATCGATAAATTATATTCTCCATTATAATTTTGTGCAGTTTCCTCATCATTATAATGCATTTTTAAAATTATAATAAAACAACCATTATTTTCTAAATTTATATTATTATTTAATAAATAATTAATAAAATTTTGATAGTAATCTTTTTTTCCATAAATTATAAAGTCTAAAAATTCTTCTTCTGCTATTAAATTTATATTATTTATTTCTTCACTTTTTAGCTCATTTCTTGCAATTTTCTCAAAGTTAATTTCTTTAGCAATTTCATTTACTGCTTGTAATATTTCTTGTGGAGTAAGACAGCTTTTTTGAATATATTCTCTTACACCAAGCTTAATAGCTTTACGATAAAATTCTATGTCATCATGGCAACTAAAAATAATAAATTTTGAAAATGGCAATTCATTCTTTATTTTTTCTATAAAATCTAAGCCATTCATCTCTGGCATAACTATGTCAGTTAAAACAATTTCAGGTTTATATTTTTTTGCAAGCTCCAGCGCTTCCAATCCATTTGAAGCTTCTCCTACAATTTCATACCCATATTCTTCCCAAGGAATAGCATATCGGATTCCCATTCTTACAATTGTTTCGTCATCAATTATTAATATCTTCATCTAAAGGTCCCTTTTTTAATATTATTTTTTTGCTAATATCACCTTTGATAAAAGGAAGAATAATTTTTACCTCTGTGCCTTTGCTTAAATTACTTTTAATTTTTAAACCGTACTCTTCACCATAATTAAGTTTAATTCTTTGAATAACATTAGCAATACCAATTTTTTTCATACTAGAATATATATTATCTTGATTATTAAATTGTAAAATTTTTTTCAAATTTGCTTTTGATATTCCTACACCATCATCAGAAATTGTAAAAACTAATTTTTTATTAACTTTTTTCCCTTTTATTATTAAATTCCCTAATTCTTTTTTATTCCCAAAACCATGAATAATGCTATTTTCTATTATAGGTTGTAAAATAAGCTTTAATATTACACAATCTAAAATCTCATCATCAATTTCAATTTTAGAAATAAATTTGTTTTGATAACGTAACTTTTGAAGATATATATATTCTTCAATATGTTTTATTTCTTTTTTCACAGAAACAGTTGAATTTTGAATATCATAATTATACCTAATTAAGCCTGCAATAGAAACTAATGCTTTCCCAATGCTAGGAACTTTCATCATTTCAGCTAACCATCTTACTATATCTAAAGTATTATAAATAAAATGAGGATTAATTTGTGATTGCAGGAATTCAATTTCAAGTTTTCTTTTTGATTCTTCTTTTTCTTTAATTTCTTCAATATTTTGTTTAATTTTTTCAAGCATATTGTTAAACATTTCAGCAAGTTTGCCTATTTCATCCTTTTGATTATAATTTACTCTAACATCAAGGTCACCGCTTTCAACTTTTTTTGCAAAATCATGCAATCCTAATATAGGATTAATTATGTTTTTATTGATAAGAATTGATAAAAATAAAACAGCAATAATTGATAAAAAAGACATGCCAAGTATTATATATTTTATGTAGCTAACATCTTTTGTTATATCTTTTACTGGAGTTATCATCATCAATTGGAAGTTGTTTTCAATTCCATTAATATATAAATTTCTAAAATTAATAAGCACTTTTTCATTATTTACTTTGTAATTAAATGTTTGCCCTTGATAATTATTGATTTTATTTATAATTTCAATTGGAATCTCATTAAAATGAATATAATTGCTTCCACTTTCAACTAAACAATTATTTTTATCAATAATAAAAATGCTACTTTTTTCACTAATGCGAACATTATCTAGAAGTTTTGATATATAACTTTCATCAATTGATATTAATAATATTCCAACTGGAGACATATTTTTAATAATGTTTGAACAAATATACAAATGTTGAGTAGAATTTGGGGATAAATAATTTGGTTCCGAAACTATAAAAATTTTTTGAATTTGAGAATATAATAATGAATTATACCAATATTTACTTGAAAGTAATTTTAAAATTTTCTCTTTGTCAACATCATTTAGATAAGAAAAGTTTGTAAATATATTATTATCACTTGTTATTACAAAATATTGATATGGATAATCTGAACGTTTAATTAGTTGTTTATTAAAAATCTCATAATATATATTAAAAAAAACTTCTTGTTTTTGGTTATCATTATATAATTTACTACTTACAATTGACTGAAGTTCTTTATTTTGAGTTGAATAAAAAACAATGTCAACAAATCCTTGTAAATTTTTTGATACAATTAAAGAAAGTTTATCAATTGTTTGCTCAGCAGTATAATTTGTTTTTTGTATCAACAATCTACTTGTAAAAGCATTTATGATTAAACCTGATACAATAAGAGGTACTATCCCTAATAAAAGAAGTATAACTAATGATTTATTTCTTAAACTTTTATTAATAAAGGTAAACAAGTCTTATACCTTTCAAAAAGATGGGTGTTAATTTAATTTTTATTTAGCGAATTTAAATTAATATTAAATATAAAAAATAATTATTTTTTAAAAGTAATTATATCATTTTTTATATTTATAAATAAAATATATTAAAATATGTAGAATTACATTAAATAATTTTAAAAAATTTATTTTCATTTAATGTCAAAATTATTTAATATTTTAATATATAAAAAATTATTTGTTCTAAATAATAATTGAAAACTAAAAACTAGGATGGTTAATATGCAAACAAACAATTCATTAAAAGATGGCTATATAATGGGACTTGATTTCGGTACTTCAAATCTTAAAGGCGCATTATACGATTTAAATGGCAAAGAAATTGCTTTTGAGTCGATAGAATATAATCTTCTAACCCCATCTCAAGGAATTGTTGAAAATGATGTAAATAATTATTGGGAGTTACTTAAAATTATTTTTAAAAATCTTCTGGAAAAAATAAATAATGATGCTGAAAAAATTATTGCAATTGGTACCACATCTCAAGGTGAAACAATGGTTCCAGTTGATAAAAATGGGAACCCACTAAGAAATGCAATAGTTTGGATTGATACACGCTCAGTTGAAGAAGCTGAGGAAATTAGACAAAATTTTGACAGCCTTGAAATGTATAAAATTACAGGGCAGCCAGATGCTGATACTTCTTGGCCAGCATCAAGGATACTATGGTTGAAAAAGCATGAACCTGAAATTTTTAAAAAAACTTATAAATTTTTATTACTTGAAGATTTTATTGCATATAAGCTAACAGGAAATTTTTTTGGAGAAGCTGGGTTATATAATTCCTCTTATTACTATGATGTAATTAATTTTAAGTTTATTGAAAAAATGTTAGATTTCCTTGAAATAAATACTTCAAAACTACCTGAAATTAAAAAACCAGGCTCATATATTGGTAATATTTCTAAAAAATGTTCAGATGAAACAGGACTTTCAGTTAAAACAAAAGTTATCTTAGGAGAAATGGATCAGATTTGTGGTGCAGTAGGTGCAGGAAATATTGAGGCTGGAATTGCAACCGAAACTACAGGAAGTGCTTTTGCAATGGTTATAACTACTGATAAACCTATTATTAATAATGATTACAAGATGCCTTTTCAAATTCATGCTGTACCAGGATTATACTCCCTTATGCCTTATAGTGTAACTGGCGGAATGGTTCTTAAATGGTTTAAGGATACATTTTGCCAACTTGAAGAGCAGCAGGCGAAGGAAAGAAATACAAGTATATATAAAATACTAGATGAACTTGCATTAAATACTCCTGCTGGCTGTGAAGGTTTAATTATGCTTCCACATATTTGCGGAGCCTTTTTCCCTGAATATAATTCAAATGCAAAAGGTGTGTATTTCGGAATAAGTATTAATCATACAAAAGGATATTTTATAAGATCGATTCTTGAATCACTTGCATTTATGATGAGGCAAAATCTTGAAATTATAAACAAGCTTGGAATTGGTGTTAAAAGACTTATATCTACTGGGGGTGGAGCAAAAAGCAAGTTATGGTGCCAGATTAAATCTGATGTATGCAACATAAATTTGGAAGTTCCCGAATATACAGAGACAGCTTTATTAGGAGCTGCAGTAATGGCAGCCTGGGGGTCGGGAATCTTTAATGACATTAAATCTGCTAGTAAAAATCTTATAAGGATTAAAGAAATATATACTGCTAATAAAAATAATATAAATATATATAATATAAATTATAAAAAATACAAAGAGCTTTATAAAAGTGTTAAAAAACTCTTTTAATCTCTATTTTTTTAATTCTTTAAATTTTACAAATGATTTATTTGACCAATTAACTTTTTTATTTTATCTGAGTTGGCTTTGAAATATTTCTAGCATTTTGGTTAACTTACTCTTTTAGTTTATCTCATTTTTTTATTTCTATTAAAACATCTCTGGGAAGTGCAAGGTCAGCTACAACTTGCATAGATTTAAACATGCCGATTGGAACTGCACATGCTGAACAAGCACCTTTTAAATTTTCCTTTATAATTTTATAAAATTCTCCGTCAAAGCCATCTCTTATTTCATTATAAGCATTAAATTCCTTTTTGTTTAACATTTCTGCAATTGCAGAAATTTTTTCACATGAAGAATTAACTCTTAATTTTACGAACTGATAATCTCTAACTTCTGCTTCAATATCTGCAATAAAACCGCAAACACCTGGATTTACCTTTGTTTTTACCATTGCACTCCTCTATCGTTTTGCTTTTAGATATTTCCCCTTTTTTATAAAATAAAAATTAAATTCAAAATATGAAATTATTTATCTCCATCATTAGTAACTATTTTTTGTGCTAACTTACAATTACTTGACATTTATCATGTCAAATTATGTCAAATTATACGTCCCTAAGACATGTCCCTATGACACAAACATTGCCATGACATGAACTATATGTCAAATTATACGTCCCCGTGACAATCTTTTACTTCTTACATATAGCAAATCTGTCTAAACTGGAGATCTTTAACAAGTCCTGTTTAATAACGGGATCTTCTTCAATATACTTACTAATCAAGTTAACTAATGCCTCAATTTCAATATCCATTTCTTTATTTAAATAGTAATTTACCCATAAACCTTCTTTTCTAAAATCTACAATTTCTGCTTCATGTAATTTCTTTAAATGAGAAGATATTGTTGGTTGTGATAAATTTATAATTTCTGTTAATTCACAAACGCAAATTTCATTTTTAGTTTTTAACAGATTAACTATCCTTATACGGCTTTCATCAGATAAGGCTTTTATAACTTTTGTTATTTTGCTTAATTTTGCATCTTTCATATTTGCTCTTCTTAATTATTATAAAAATTATAATAAATTAAAATAATTACAATATAGCCTATTATTTTGAATTTTTTGTAACATAGTATATTATATTATATTTAATTGTCTGTAGTATAATAAATTATTTTATTTTTTAATACATTAATTACATTCATCAGCTTCTTTAAATAAATGTTTTTTGAAATATAAGGCAACATTTACCAAACTTATAAGAACAGGTACTTCAACAAGAGGTCCAACCACAGCAGCAAATGCTGCTCCTGAGTTTATTCCAAATACGGCAACAGATACAGCAATTGCAAGTTCAAAATTATTGCTAGCTGCAGTAAAACCAAGTGTTGCAACCTGTGCATATCTTGCTTTTATCGCCTTGCCCATAAAAAATGATATAAAAAACATAATAACAAAATATAAAAGAAGTGGTATTGCAATTCTTACAACATCCAATGGAATCTTTACAATATATTCACCTTTTAATGAAAACATTACTATAATAGTAAAAAGTAATGCAATTAATGTAATGGGACTGATTTTAGGAATAAAAATTTTTTCATACCATACTTTGCCTTTTAGCTTAACAAGAACAAACCTTGTTATCATTCCAGCAAAAAATGGGATACCAAGATATATTAGGACACTTTTTGCAACTTCCCATATAGATATAGCAACAACAGCTCCTTTTAAACCAAAAAACTTTGGCAGAACTGTTATAAATATATAAGCATAAGCCGAGTAAGTAATAACCTGAAAAATTGAATTAAATGCCACAAGACCTGCAGCATACTCAGTATCTCCCTTTGCACACTCATTCCAAACAATAACCATGGCTATACATCGTGCAAGTCCAATCATTATAAGGCCAACCATATATTCTGGATAACCTCTAAGAAAAATAATTGCCAGAAAAAACATCAACACAGGCCCTATTATCCAATTTTGTACAAGTGATAATCCTAACACTTTATAATTACGGAATACTTTCCCCAATTCATCATATTTTACCTTTGCTAGTGGTGGATACATCATTAAAATAAGGCCGATTGCTATGGGAATATTAGTTGTACCAACAGATAATTTTGTCGAAATATTAGCTATATTTGGATATAAATAACCTATCCCTACACCTGCTGCCATTGCTATAAATATCCACAAGGTAAGGAAACGGTCAAGAAAAGACAATTTTTTTACCACAGATTCATTAGAAGATTCATTAGACATCGTTACACTCCTTTTAAAATAATACTCTATGTCAATAAATAAAAAATATTTTTATAAAATATTTATATTTTTTTTGTCTGTATATTATTTTTACACTTTAACTTGCATGTCTTTCTTACAAGTAATTTTTTATATTATATCTATAAATTTAAATTTATCAATAGGTTTAAATAAAATAATATAATTAATGTATTTTATAATTAAAAATTTAGCATCTGAATAAATTAATCGCCAAATAATTTTTTAATAAAGCTATTTGACGATTAATTTTAATAAGATTGCAAGAAAAGGCTAATACTTACGTACTTTTCCCCTTTAATTAGTTAAAATGATTTTAAATTCTTAAATCTTTGTAAAAAATTTTCAAAAATATTTTTTCTTCTTTCAATATCTGCAATCCAGCTTGAGAGCATCTCTAACCCTTCAGGAGTAATAGAGTAAATTTTTTTAGCTGGCCCTACATTATCAGTTTCCCATTTTGATTTTATTAGATTTTCTGATTCCAGAAGCTTAAGCGTTCTATATATAGCACCTGGATCAAAACTTGCATCTGTAAAGCCAAGATCTGAATATCTTTCGGTAAGCTCATAACCATGAGAGCTTTTTTCTGCTAAAAGCAGAAGAAGAGCAGGTACTAAATACCTGCTCGATCTTCCACCCATACAGGAACACTTTGACGTACTATTGTTTTTATCATCACACATAATAAACCTTACTTCTATCTTTTTAATATTTTTATAAATAATATTTAAGATAGAACATTATAATTTATTAATCAAAATATTATTCAAATTCTTTCAGTCTATTTTCAACTTCATTTAATTCATCCTGAAGTTTTTGTTTATATTCTTTTAAACGTTCAATCTGTTCCTTTTTGCTGGGATAAACAGGGTCACAGCAACCCCAATGTCTGAATTGCTCTGGTCCATGCATTTCTGTCCCATGCATATGCCAATATCCATGCATATTCATACCACCACAACTACATCCTGAAAATCTTCCAGAATTAAATCCTTGTCCACACATAATCTTTTCTCCTTTTTAAAATATAGTGTTTATTTAATATATATATGATAATAACATATATATAATTAAATGCAATAGTTATTTTAATTTTTTAAAAAATTTTTACACCTCATAAACTTTTTTAGGAAGCTTTACTGCAACATTTTTAAAGCTTATGCACTTAATCGTCGCTTAAACAGGTATAAACACCTTATGATATTTACTGCACTCTGAAAAATAGATTTCCCGCTGCCAGTATTGTAGGTATTATTTCATATCTAAGACGAAGAAGAAAACAGATTAACGCAACTGTACTTGGAAGATGTTAGCTAAATTTATTTTTTTGTTTAAAAATATATTGATATATTTCAATATTATTTGAATTACTTCAATTAAAATCTAAATAAAACTTCATTGATTTCTCATATAAAATTGCAAATAAAAAAATTTTATTGGGAAAATGTAATTACTTTAAAAATAAAGCCAAATTTATTCTTCTCGGGCAGGAAGAAGAAATTGATTTTGATTATTTTATAATTGCCTTCAGTGTTAAACCATGTCAATTTGAAAAATTGCCAGTGCCAACTTATATAATTGGTGATGCTTTAAAACCTGCCAAAATTGTTGAAGCGGTTAGGGATGGTTATGCATTAGGGGTAAGTTTATAATTTTTTTTATAAGCATGCAATCAAATGAAATCTTTATGTAAAACTTCTTTAATTTTTTCTTCAATTTCAGAAACTGAGGGTATTCTTCCATGGAATATAACATTATCATTTATTATAACTGCAGGTGTAGATGTTATCCCTAATTTTACTATTTCATCAATATTTATAAGTTTCTCAACAGTTTCATGAAGATTCAAATTAATTAAAGCCTGTTTGATATTTTGTATTGTAATGTTACACCTTGGACATCCCCCACCCAGTACTTGTATTTTCAATTTATCTCCTTACTAAATTGTAAATATATTATTTTAAAAAATTAAAATAATTAATAGCGAATTTTTTAAATGATTAAAAAGATAATTTACTTAAAAAAGGCATATATTTTAATAAAAATCCTATTAATTTTGTCATAGAGCCTGTTAAAAACACAACACCAAGAATTATAAGAAAAATACCAGAAATAATTGGAATAATTCTCATATATTTGTTAATTTTTTTAAAAAAGTTTGAAAACAAACTGATAAAAATACTAAATAATATAAACGGGATACCAAGTCCAAGAGAATAAGCCAGTAATAAAAATATTCCTTGTGCTAAAGTATCAAGCCTGCTTGCAAGAAGCAAAATTCCAGAAAGGATCATCCCTATACATGGAACCCAGCCAAATGAAAAAATTATACCTATCAAGAAAGAGCCTAAGTAATTAAATTTTGCTGATTCCGGAATATTGAATTTTTTTTCAAAATTTAAAAAAGGAATTTTAAAAACACCCATATAATTTAAACCAAATATTATTAATATTCCCCCGCCGACTCTACTTATTATATTTGCATAATCTTTTAAAATTCTTCCAATAAATGTAGCTGTTGAACCAAGTATTATAAAGATTAAAGAAAATCCAAGAACAAAAAATAAACTATTTAAAAAAATAAATAATTTATCGGAAAATTTATTTTTTTCAACCCGAAATGCTGCTTTGTTAGTTATAAAACCAATATAAACAGGAACTAATGGTAATATGCATGGGGAAATAAAAGATAATATTCCTCCGATAAATGCCGATGCGAGACTTATTTCAAACATTTATTTAACTCCTTCTAAAGTAGAAACCAATTGATCTTTTGTTAAAGGACCTACATGAGCCCCAATTAACTCTCCATTTGCATTAAAAAGAAAAGTTGTTGGAATACCCGTCACGCCCCAATTTGCAGCCATGTTTTCAGGTGTACCATCAATTAAAATTGGATAATTTATTTTATACTCATTAATAAAATCTTTTACTGTTTGCACATCTGATCCCTCAGAAATACCAATAAACTGAATATTTTTATCTTTTAAAAGGCTATATGCTGCAACAAAATCAGGTATCTCTTCTTTACATGGAGCGCACCAAGTTCCAAAAAAATTTACTACAACTAATTTACCTTTGAAATCAGAAAGAGAAACTTTTTTATTATTATAATCTAAAAGAGTGAAATTATTTGCATATTCTTTACTTCCACTGCTTTCTTCTTTTTGCTCTTTTGATTTAGTTGTACTTGTTGAAGAACTGTCCGTTGTGTTTGTTGAATTTGTTGTTGTGCTAATCGTTGTGTTTGCAACTGTACTTTTTGTGGAATCGGATAAATCCTCATTTGTACTGGTTGTACTTTCATCACTATACTCCAGGTTAAAATCTTTTCCTTGTGGATTTGTTGTAATTGCACTTTCATTTAAAGAATTAGATGATAAATTGGCATTTGAGCCTTGACTACATCCAGAAATAAATACTACTGGCAATAATAAAAATATTAAAATAACTATTGTAAAAATTTTATAATTTTTCATAAGTTTTCCTTCTAAAGCTTTTAAATTGTAAAATTATATTTTTATTAATT
>Ga0078972_1004780_pt1 | contig 36073 bp, 38 predicted proteins | sample YelNatPaOPGAMG01_FD_67568 | JGI IMG/M metagenome (GOLD analysis project Ga0078972, IMG submission 67568) | Hot spring thermophilic microbial communities from Obsidian Pool, Yellowstone National Park, USA - OP-RAMG-01 (SPADES assembly) (version 2) | ecosystem: Environmental > Aquatic > Thermal...
AAATATATAGATTCTCCTTGTTTTGTAATGTATAAACAGGAAAATAATTGTATTGAGATAACAGATAAAAGTTATTATTATAATGTTTATTTATTAAATCAATTAAAGCAGCAGGGAGTGGATATTAATTCTATTATTAATTCTCCTGATTATTATTATAATCCTGGTTATTATTTATTACAGCGGGGAGTGAATATTAATCCTCCTCAAATTGAAATTTTTTTAACTTATTTTAAGGCTAGAGCGCATGGTAGCGGATGTTTATATCGTAGTTCACAAAATAAATTTTTAGAGGTTGATACGTTTGTCACAAAGATAAAAATCGAAAAAGAAAGTGGTGATTTTATAAAGGTTAATAATAGGCTTATTAAAAAGAATGAGAAATTAAAAATTATAAAAATCTTTTATCCAAACCCCTGGTTAGTTGCTAAATTAGAATTTGAAAATCTTGGTTTGGTATCTGAGTGCGATTCACCTTTTGAAAGCCTTAAAAGCCAAAGAATTGTTATCATAGGAAGGTATGGTACTGAATTTTCGAGCAGTAAAGGATTTTTGATTTTAACTATTCTGATAGGAGGATTAATTTTTTTAAATTTATATTTAAAAAGAGATAAAGGTTTTTAAAATAAAAAATTTTATTTTTTGCCCCTTGACAAAAAGTTTAAAAAATATAAAATAATACTTATAAATTTTTACCCGAGAAAAATGATTTCTTTTTAAAATTAAAAAAGCAAAAATTTTGCCCAATTTTTTTATATTTGGGTTGTTTTTTTGGTATTTTAACTTTAACTAGGAATAATTTTTTAAAAACTTATGAAAAAAAAGAATTTTGGAAAGTATTCTTTTAAAGTAAAGTACCCTGAACTTATAAAATTTCAAATTGAAAATTATCAAGAATTTTTAGAAAAAGGACTTAAGGAACTTTTTAATGAATTTTCTCCCATAAAGGATTACGCAGAAAAAGAATTTGAGTTATATTTTAAAGACTATAAATTTGACCCTCCAAAATATACTGCTAATGAAGCTAAAGAAAATAATCTTTCTTTTGAAGCGCCGCTGAAGGTAAGGTGTTCTCTTAAAATAAAAAGCCTTAACGAGGAAAGAGAAGGAGAGGTTTATTTTTGCGATTTTCCAATGATAACTGAAAGAGGAACTTTTATTTTAAATGGCGTTGAAAGAGTTGTTGTTTCTCAGCTTATTCGTTCTCCGGGAGTATTTTTCAATGTAAATTATTTTTATAATCAAAAACTTTTTGGAGCAAAAATTATTCCAGAAAGAGGAGCCTGGCTTGAATTTGAAACTGATCACAACGGCGTTTTGTGGGTGAAAATTGATAGAAAAAGAAGGGTTCCTGCTACTACTCTTTTGAGATTTTTTGGAATAGAGGCCACTGAAGATATTAAAAATATCTTTGAGAAAGATTTAGAAGGCGCCTTTATAGATTATATTGAAGAGACATTAAAAAAGGATGTTACTAAAAATAAAAATGAAGCAATTTTAGAAATATACAGCCATCTTAGACCAGGAGACCTCGCAACCCTGGATAACGCAAAAAGTTATTTATATAACCTTTTCTTTAACAGTCAAAGATATAGTTTATCTGAAGTTGGAAGATGGAGAATGATTCAAAGGCTTGGTTTAGAAAATAAAGAAAAAATTGAAAAAGAAGATTTATTTTTAGATAAAAATGATATTATTTTTACAATAAAGGAAATAATTCGTTTAAATAAAGATCCCCAAGCCGAGCCAGACAATATTGATCACTTGGGAAATAGGAGAGTAAGAACGATAGGAGAACTTTTAGAGTCAAGATTAAGAGTTGGTATGATAAGACTCGAAAGGAATATTAAAGATAGAATGTCAACAGTTGATATTGCCGAAGCAGAGCCCAAGACAATTATTAATACTCGTCCTTTTGCTTCTCAAGTAAAAGAATTTTTTACTCTTTCTCAACTTTCCCAGTTTATGGATAATCAAAATCCCCTTGCAGAATTGGAACATAAAAGAAGATTATCTGCAATGGGGCCTGGCGGATTAACAAGAGAAAGAGCCAGGTTTGATGTTAGAGATGTTCAGGTTAGTCATTATGGAAGGGTCTGCCCAATTCAAACTCCAGAGGGGCAAAACGTAGGCTTAATTACTCATTTGGCTCTTTTTTCAAAAATCAATCCTTATGGATTTTTAGAAACTCCCTATTTTAAAGTAGAAAAAGGTAGGGTTTTAAAAGATATTGTTTTTTTAAATGCCTATGAAGAAGAAAAATATGTAATTGCGCCAGCTACAACTTCTCGAGATGAAAACGGAATGATAAAAGATAAAGTTGTTGAAGCAAGAATAGGAGGGCATCCTGGTATGATTGAAAGAGAGAAGGTAAATTTTATAGATGTTTCTCCTCAACAGATTTTATCTACAAGTAGCTCTTTAATCCCGTTTTTGGAACATGATGATGCAAATAGAGCTTTGATGGGTTCAAATATGCAAAGACAGGCAGTACCATCTTTGGGATCAGAACCTCCTTTAATTGCAACAGGAATAGAAGAGGTGGTAGCTAAGAATTCAGGACAAATAATAATTGCAGAGGAAGATGGGGTTGTAAAAGAGGTAGATGCAAATCATATCAAAATTAAAACAAAAAGTGGAGAAAAAGAATATAATCTTTTAAATTTTGTTAGAACAAACCAATATACTGCCATTCACCAAAAACCAATAGTTAAAAAGGGAGATAAAATAAAAAAAGGCGATGTTATTTGCGATGCTTCTTCTATAAAAGACGGAGAACTTTCTTTAGGGAAAAACCTTTTGTGCGCTTTTGTTCCCTGGAGGGGTGCTAATTATGAAGATGCCTTGATTATTTCTGAAAGGGTTTTAAAAGAAGATTATTTTACTTCATTGCACATTGAAGACTTTACTTGTGACGTAAGAGAGACAAAATTGGGTCCAGAAATTACAACAAATGATATCCCAAATGTTTCAGAAGAAAAGTTAGCAAACCTTGATAAAGATGGCATTATAAGGATTGGAGCAGAGGTGAAAGAAGGAGATATTTTGGTTGGAAAAATTTCACCAAAAGGTAAAGAAGACCTTACGCCAGAAGAAATGCTTTTAAAGAAAATTTTTGGAGAAGAGTCTCAAGAGATAAAGGATACATCATTGGTTTTGCCTCATGGTAAAAGGGGAAAAGTAATAAGGGTAAAAGTTTTTGAAAGAGAAAAAGGTGATGTTTTAGAACCGGGAATTATAAAAAGAGTTCAGGTTGAAATTGCTTATTTAAGAAAAATTTCTGTTGGTGATAAATTGGCAGGCCGTCATGGAAATAAGGGGGTTATTGCTAAAATTTTACCAGAAGAAGAAATGCCATTTTTAGAAGATGGAACACCAGTTGATATAATTTTTAACCCCTTATCTGTTGCTTCCCGAATGAATATTGGACAAATTTTTGAGACCCACTTGGGAATGGCAGCAAAAAAATTAAATTACCAAGCTATTTGCCCTGCTTTTGATGGGCCAACTATAGAAGAGATCAAAGAAGAACTTAAGAAGGCTGGATTTTCAGAGACTGGAAAAGAAACTTTATATGATGGAAGAACTGGTTTACCCTTTAAAGAAAAGATTACTGTTGGTTATATGTATGTAATGAAATTAATTCATATGGTGGAAGATAAAATTCATATGAGGTCTATTGGTCCTTATTCTTTAATTACTCAACAACCCCTTGGTGGCAAGGCTCAATTTGGAGGACAGAGATTTGGCGAGATGGAGGTTTGGGCCCTTGAAGGATATGGTGCTGCTTACAGTTTACAAGAGATGCTAACTGTAAAATCTGATGATGTCCCAGGAAGGGCAGAAACTTATGAAGCAATAGTAAAAGGGGAAGAAATCAAAACCCCAAATATTCCTTCATCCTTTAATGTTTTGATTTCAGAATTAAAATCATTAGGTTTTAATATTGAGTTAATTAAAAAAGAGAATAACGATTAATTAATTTAATAAAAACCTATGCCAAAAGTTGAAAATTTTGATGAAATTAGAATAAAAATTGCTTCACCTCAAGAAATTTTATCTTGGTCTCACGGCGAAGTTACAAAACCCGAAACCATTAATTACAGAACCCAAAGACCAGAAAAAGATGGTCTTTTTTGTGAAAGAATTTTTGGTCCAACAAAGGATTATGAATGTTATTGCGGAAAATATAAAAGAATAAGATACAAAGGGATAGTTTGTGATAGGTGTGGAGTAGAAGTTACAAAATCTTCTGTAAGAAGAGAAAGAATGGGGCATATTACTCTTGCAGCTCCAGTTGCCCATATATGGTTTTTAAGAGGAGTTCCTTCAAGGATAAGCTTACTTCTTGGAAAATCAATTCAAGAGGTAGAAAAGGTAGTTTATTTTGTATCTTATATTGTTATTTCAGTTGACGAAAATGCAAAGAAAAAGATGCTTGAAGAAGTAGAGAAGGAATTTGAAAGAAAAAAGAAAGAGAAGAAAACCGCTGAAGAAAGATTAGAATTAAAAAGATTAAAAGAAGAAGCAATAATGGAGATAAATAGTATTAAAAAAGGGGAAATACTTTCGGAAGCAGAATTTAGAAAATTCTCATTAAAGTATGGAGCAATATTTAAAGCAGGAACAGGAGCCGAAGCAATAAGGAAAATTTTTGAAGAAATGGATCTTCAAAAAATAGAAAAAGAACTTGAAGAAGAATATAAAAAATCAAATAAAGAAAAAAGAAAAAAAGTTAGATTAAGGCTTAATCTTGTTAAAAAATTAATTTCTGCCGAAATAAGACCCGAATGGATGATTTTAACTCATCTTCCCGTGATTCCTCCAGATCTTAGACCAATGGTACAACTTGATGGAGGAAGATATGCTTCTTCTGATTTGAATGATCTTTATAGAAGAGTAATAAACAGAAACAACAGATTAAAATATTTAAAAGAAATCGATGCACCAGAGATTATTCAAAGAAACGAAAAAAGAATGCTTCAAGAGGCGGTGGATGCTTTAATTGATAATTCAGCAAGAAGAAAGCCGCAGCAAACAACCGCTAGCACTGGTGGAAAAAGAGAGTTAAAATCATTAGCAGATATTTTAAAAGGGAAACAAGGAAGATTTAGACAAAATCTTCTTGGAAAAAGAGTTGATTATTCTGGAAGGTCAGTTATTGTTGTTGGTCCAGAGTTAAAACTTGATGAAGTGGGTTTGCCAAAAAAGATGGCTCTTGAGTTATTTAAACCGTTTATTATCAATAAAATTATTGAAAGGGGTTTGGCATATAATGTTAGAGGAGCTAACATTTTAATTTCAGAAGAAAGAGAAGAGGTATGGGAAATTTTAGAAGAAATTATTGAAGGAAAATATGTTCTTTTAAATAGAGCCCCAACATTACACAGGCTTTCTATTCAGGGATTTAGGCCAATTTTAATTGAGGGAAGCGCAATTCAGATTCATCCTTTGGTATGTCCAGCATTTAATGCTGATTTTGATGGCGACCAAATGGCTGTTTTTGTTCCTCTTTCAAATCAAGCTCAAAAAGAAGCAAAAGAAATTATGGTTTCCACCAGGGGAATTTTAAAACCAGCAACAGGAAAGCCAATTGCTGTTCCCCGTCAAGAAATGATTCTTGGGTGCTATTATCTAACAGGAGAAAAAGAAGGAGCATTGGGTGAAGAAAGAGTTTTTGTTTCTTGTTTAGAAGCGAAACTTGCTTACGAGTTTAACAGGGTTGATTTACAAGCAAAAATTAAAGTAAAAAATGAAGAATATTTTATTAAAAAGGGGATTGACGTTAAGCAAGATTATATAGAGACCACTGTGGGAAGGATTATTTTTAATGATATTCTACCTGAAGATTTTCCTTATCAAAACAAAAGATTTAACTCAAAAGAAGTACAAAAATTAATTTCTGATTTAATTGAAAAATATCCCCACCAAAAAGTTGTAGAAATTTTAGACAATATTAAAAATTGTGGTTTTGAATTTGCTACCCATTCTGCGACCACCTGGGGAATGGATGATCTTTTAGTTCCAAAAGAGAAAGAAGAGATTATTAAAGAAACAGAAAAAGAAGAGGAAAAAATAAGAAAGTTATACGAAGAAGGATTTTTATCTGAGAATGAAAGAAAAGACAAGATTATTGAACTTTGGCAAAAAGTTAAAGATGAGATTTCCAGTAAAGTTGTAGAAACCCTTCCCAAAGATGGTTCTGTTTTTTCGATTATTGATAGTGGTGCGAGAGGTTCTTGGGCACAGCCTGCTCAAATGGCTGGTATGAAGGGGCTTGTTGCAAATCCGGCAGGTGAAACCATAGAGTTGCCAATTAAAAAAAGTTATCAGGAAGGACTAAATACTCTTGAATACTTTATTTCAACTCACGGCGCAAGAAAAGGAACAGTAGATACCGCCTTAAGGACTTCAAGTGCAGGGTATCTTACAAGAAGACTTGTTGATGTAGCTCATGAAATTATTATTAGAGAGGAAGATTGTAAAGATAAAAAAGGATTTTTGTTTTCGAAAAAAGATGCCCAAGAAATTGACGAAGATTTGAGTCAAAAAATTTTAGGGAGAATAGTACTTGAAGATGTAAAAGATAAAAAAGGGAATATTATTGTAAAAAAGGGTGAGATGATTGATGAAAAGGCTTTACGAGAAATTGAAAAAAAAGATATAGAATCATTTAGATTTAGGTCTCCTCTTTCGTGCAAGAGTTCAAAGGGTGTATGCCAGAAATGTTATGGAATGGATTTAACCACAAGAGAATTAGTTAAACTTGGGGAAGCTGTGGGTGTAGTTGCAGCTCAGGCAATTGGAGAGCCCGGAACCCAACTTACAATGAGAACATTCCACACGGGTGGTGTTACTGGTGTTGGAGACATTACTATGGGTCTTCCACGTGTAGAAGAAATTTTTGAAGTAAGAACACCAAAGGGAGAAGCTCCTATTTTTGAGGAAGACGGTAAAGTTTTTAAAATTCACCGGTTAAAAAATGAAACAATTGTTGAGGTTAAAACAAAAGATACTAAAAAGAAAAAAGAATATAAAATTCCAGCCAAAGTAGAATTATTAGTAAAAGAAGGAGGGGAAGTGTTTGCAGGGCAAAAGATTATTGAAGGAAGGGTAGATATTAAAAAACTTTTTAAAGCTGCTGGCAAAGAAGCGACTCAAAATTATATATTAAAAGAAATACAAAAGATATATATTGAAGAAGGTGTGGCAATTCATGATAAACACATAGAAATTATTATCCGTCAGCTTTTTTCAAGATTAAAAATAATAGATCCGGGAGATTCTGATTTATTAAAAGGAGAAATTATATCAATGGCAAGGTTTAAAGAAGAAAACAAAAAACTTAAAAAAGAAAATAAAAAACCAATAAAAGCAAAACCAATTGTTCTTGGTATCACAAAGGTTGCTTTATCCACGGATAGCTTTTTATCGGCAGCATCATTCCAGGAAACATCACGAGTTTTAATAAAAGCCAGTCTTGAGGGGAAAGTGGATAAATTAGAAGGGCTAAAAGAAAATGTCATTATTGGAAAACTTATACCTGCTGGAACGGGGTTCAAAAAGGAAAAAAGAAAAGACACTAATAGTTAATATATTAAAACAAAAACAAACCGAGGTTAATTCGGTTTGTTTTTTTATTGAAAAAAAATAAAAATCAATATAAAATATTTAAAATATGGCAAGGAAAAGAAAATATAAAAAAAGAAAACAGACATTTTCTTTAAATCTTTCTCCCGAAGCCAAAAAGAGTATCTGGAGTATTATTATTTTATTTTTTGCTTTGTTTTTTGCCCTTTCTGCCTTAGGGCTTGGGGGAAAAGCGGGTAAAAGTTTATCTGGTTTTCTTGTTTCTTTTTTTGGAAGAGGTGGTATATGGCTTGTTGTGATTTTGCTTATCGTTCAAGCACTAAGCTTATCGCTTTCTGAAAGAACTCATCCCTATGCTTCAACTGTTGTTGGTGGAATTTTATTTATTGCTTCTTCTTTTGGGGTTTTGGAACTTTTAAAAGAAAATTTGGGGGGGACGGTTGGAAGATTTTTTGTTACTCTTCCTAAAAATATTTTTGGTATTGCAGGAAGTTGGGTATTTTTTATTTGTCTTTTTTTAATTTCTATTTCTTTTTTGACAAATACCTCGGTTTTTAAAAAAATTTATAAATTTATTAAAAGAATAAAAGAAAAGAGAACGCAGAGAAAAGAAAAAGCAATAAAAGAGAAGAAAGAAGAAGTTGTTTTGAAAGAGGGCGAAGCTCAATTAAAGATAAAAGAGATTCAGCCAATAATTGAAAAATCAGAAGCAAAGGAAAAAAAGAAAGAAAAAGAAGAAAAAGAAGAAACTTTTTTGGAGCATGGTATTCAGGAAGTACCATCAAAATACAAATACAAAACCCTTCCTTTGGCTTTGCTTGACAAAGGAGAAAACAATGCTATTTCAGGAAATTTAAGAGCTAACGCTCAAATTATTAAAAGAACCTTTCAAAATTTTGGAATTCCAGTTGAAATGGGAGAAATTAATATTGGTCCTACAGTAACTCAATACACCCTAAAACCAGCCGAGGGCATAAAAGTTTCAAAACTTCTTTCTTTGCAAAGAGATTTGGCCTTAGCTCTTGCTGCTCATCCAATAAGAATGGAAGCCCCAATTCCTGGGAAGTCTTTAGTTGGCATTGAAGTCCCAAATCAAAAAAGAGCAGAAGTAAGGCTTTCAGATCTTTTGAATAACAAACAATTTTTTTCCTCGGGTCCTCTTGTAGTACCAATAGGAAAAGATGTAATGGGTGAACCATATTTTGCTAATATTGAAAGAATGCCCCATCTTTTAGTTGCTGGAGCAACTGGTACAGGAAAAACAGTTTGTTTAAATTCTTTGGTCTTGTCGCTTTTGTGGAAAAATTCTCCAGAAACAGTTCGCTTTGTAATGATTGATCCCAAAAGAGTAGAGTTCACTCTTTATAAAAACCTACCCCATCTTTTATGTCCTCCCATCACTAATGTTTCAAAAGTAATTCCCGTAATAAAGTGGTTAATTGAAGAAATGGAAGAAAGATTTGGAATTTTGCATGATGCTGGTCAAAGAGATATTATAAGTTACAACGAATCAGTAGAAAGGCAAATAGAAAAAGCAAAAAAATCAGATAAAAAAGGAGATAATATACCCCAAAAATTACCATATATTATAGTAATTATTGATGAGTTGGCAGATATAATGGCAGCAAAGGGGAAAGAATTTGAAGCTGGCGTTGTAAGATTAGCTCAAATGTCGAGGGCAACAGGAATTCATTTAATTTTAGCAACTCAGCGTCCTTCTGTTGAAGTTTTAACAGGGCTTATTAAAGCGAATATTACCTGTCGTATTGCCTTTCAAGTGGCTTCTCAGGTAGATTCAAGAACGGTTTTAGATATGGCAGGAGCCGAAAAACTTCTTGGAAGGGGAGATATGCTCTTTTTATCAAGTGAGTCAGGAAAACCAAAAAGGCTTCAGTGTGCTTATGTTTCAGCAAAAGAAGTAAAAAGAGTTGTTGATTATTTACAAAAAACTGAAAAAGAATTTGATACTCAATTAATAGAAAGTTTAGCCGAAACCCTAGAAAAAGTTTCAGAGAGTGAATCATCCGGATATGGTTTTGATGATAATTATGATGAGTTATATGAAGAAGCAAAAAAAATAGTGATTCGTGCAAGAAAAGCTTCGGCTTCCTTGCTTCAAAGAAGATTAAGAATTGGTTATGCACGGGCAGCAAGACTTTTAGATATGCTTGAAGAAAATGGAGTTGTTGGTCCGGCGGAGGGCGCAAAACCAAGAGATGTTTATATTACCGAAGATGAAGCAAGTGAAGAAACAATTTAATTTAAAAAAATGGAACATATAAAAAATATAAAAGTTATAAAAATATTAAACTCAAGAAGCGAGGAAACGATAAAAGTAAAAGTATTTTCAGAAAATTTTTCTGCTTCTTTTTCTCTCCCCCAGGGGAAAAGTAAAGGAAAACACGAAGCAGTTTTTTTATCAGCAGATAAAGCAAAAGAAAAAATCGAAAATTTAATTTTAAAGAAAATAAAAGGAGAAAAAGTTGATTTTCAAAAAATTGATAAAATTCTAATTAATCTTGACGGGACAAAACAAAAAAAGAAATTAGGAGCAAATTCCATTTTAGGAATCAGTGTAGCTTTAGCTAAGCTTCAAGCAAAGATCCAAAGAAAACCTCTTTTTGAATTTTTATCTAATTTTTTTGAAAAAAAACCGAATTTTTCTTTACACCTTTTGATGAATTTTGTTAATGGTGGAGTTCACAGTGTTGGGGGACCGACTTTTCAGGAATATTTATTGATTTTAAAAAGTGAAAGTCTTTCAAAAAGTGTTTTTTTGGGAAGTAAAATTTATAAAATATTGGGCGAAAAAGTAAACTCAAATATAGGAGATGAAGGGGGATATGTTTTTGGAAAGGGAAATTCAGAAAAACCTCTTGAGATTTTAAAAGGGATTATTAAAAATGAAAATTTTCAAAAAAATGCTTTTTTGGGACTTGATTTAGCTGCCTCGCAATTTTTTAATGGAAAAAATTATTTTGTGGATGGGAAGAAATTTTCAAAAAATGATTTAAAAAATTATTATCTTAAATTGGTTTTAAAATACGGCCTTATTTATTTAGAAGATCCCTTTGAAGAAAATGATTTCAATTCTTTTTCTTTATTAAAAAAAGAGGTAAATAACTGTGTGGTTGTTGGAGATGATCTTACGGTAACAAATAAAGAAAGGTTAAAAGAAGCAATTAAAAAACAATCTATTTCGGGCTTAATTGTAAAACCAAATCAAATTGGTTCATTATCTGAAACTATTGAGGTTATAAATTTAGCAAAAAAGAATAATATAAAAGTAATTATCTCCCATAGAAGCGGTGAAACAAATGATAGTTTTATTGCTGATTTGGCAATTGCCTCTAATGCTTGGGGGATCAAAACTGGCGCGCCGGCAAGAGGAGAAAGAGTGGCAAAGTATAATAGACTTATTGAAATGGAAAATTTAAAAAAAGGTTTTTACCCCTTTAAAGGTCGAAAAATTTAAATTTTTAATAAGAAAAAAATGGAAAATTATCCAAATCCTTCTCAGTGGCAGAATCCTCAGTGGCAGAATCCTCAATCGCCATCGAATTATCCACAGATGCCCAATACTCAGCAAGGATTTCAACCGTCTTTTCAGGCAACCCCAAAGAAAAAAAGCAAGTGGTGGATTTGGTTTTTGGTAATTTTAGTTTTTTTGATTGTTTTTGCGCTTGGCACCGTGTATTATATTACTCAAACCCCCCAGTATTCTTTGTATAAGATGACAAAAGCAGTTCAAGAAAAGAATGTTGAAGAAGTATTTAAATATTTTAATTTCGATTCTGTTTTTGAAGATATTATTCAAAAATTTATTGCTCAACAAGAAAAAGAAATAGAAGCACAATATGGAAAAGAAGGAGTGGCTCAATATAGAATGTTTATGAAAGAGGAGATAGAGAAACAAAAAGATTCGTTAAAGCAACAAGCAAAAGATTCACTAAAAAAAGAAATTGAGGAAGGAAAGTTTTCTTTAACAAGGGAATACAAGATAAGCTTGATTAAGTCTTTTCAAGAAGTTAAAACCAAAAAATTACCAAATGGAGATGTGAATGTGACTGTTAAAAATGAACAGGGAAAATCTGTTACTTTTACGATGAGAAAGAAAAACGGATATTGGGAGATTTACAAAATTGATATGACGCTTGAAGAACTGCAAAAGCTTTTTCAATAAAGAAAAACCGCCCTCTTTATTGGGGGCGGTTTTTTAATTTAATGCAAAGACACAAGGTAGTATTAGATACCAATCTTTTTATTGCTGCTTTTTTTAATAAAAAAAGTTTTTCTTATAAAATCTTAGATATGGCCAAAAGAAATGAAATTTCTTTAATAGTCTCTGATGAAATATTAAAAGAAATAAATCATATTTTAAGAAATATAAAACCAAATTCATCTTTTAAAAATAAAATAAATCTAATTCTTAAAAAGGCAAAATTAATTAAAAATATTCCAAAAGTAAAAGAAATCAAAAAAGACTCTTCAGATAATAAATTTCTTGCAACTGCTTTTGCTGGAAAAGCTGATTTTATTATAAGCAATGATAAACATCTTCTTTCATTAAAAAAATTTTATAAAATTGAAATTTTAACTCCAAAAAATTTTTTAAAAAAAAATAAAAGAAAGTTAATCTAGCTTTTAAAATTGACATTTTTTAAAAATTTATTATAAATAAAAAGGAAATTTTAAAAAAAGATTAAGGAGGTGGAAAATGAAGGCAAGGATTGAAAAAGACTTATTGTTGGTAGGGTTTTTGTGCCTTTTAATTCTTGGGGTTGGAATCTGGGGATATTTTGATTGGTTTTATCTAAGCCCCCAAGACGTGGCAGAGCAAAGAGGTTTAACGGTTGGTAAACTCGAATCTAGGTCTTCAGATGGAAAAATTACACTGATTTTTGACCTAGAATCGATTGGAAGAAAAAGAGTTGAGGTTTATCCTGGTTCTTGGGAACTAATTTTTGTTCCGGACAATAAAGATTACGCAAAGCTATTTTTTGAAATAACGGGAATTAAAGGATGTGAAAAACTTACTGACCAAGAGTTGATAAAGCAATATCTAAAAAAAATAGAAGTTCATTATAGTCAATAATAGAGCTTTAAAAGGCGGGTTTCCCGCCTTTTATTAATAATATTGACAAGAATATAAAAAATTTTTATTCTTTAGGTAGTAAAAGTAGTAAGTTGAAAATGTACTTTTATTTAAGGAGGTGATGAAAAAATGGAAGATTTTGAGTGGGAAGAATGGCAAGATGGTTTTTTTGAAAATTATAATGGATGCAAGGGTTGTATTAATTACGAAGAATGGATTTGTTATTTTGAAAGCAAGATATGTAAAATTTGTAGCAGAAATCCTTGGGTAGATAATGATAAAAAAATTTTTGTTAGTAAAAATTTTATTTTTTTAGTACCTACAGACATGTATTTACCGGGAAGGGGGTTTAATAAGGATTCAATAGGTTTTTTAGTAAGATTTGGAAAGATAAAACTAATGATGGAAAACGTAAGTAAGAACTAGAGGGAAGGAGGAGGACAAAATGGAGGTGTCTAAGAAATTTGAGGAGAAAGTAGCAAATGTTTTTCCCAAAAGAAGGGGAAGGCGAGCGAAAGTTTTTCTTTATTCGGCCCTTGAGACCCTGGGAAGATGGTTAAGGGGAATAAGAACCAGTATAAAGAGGTTAGAAAATGAAGCAGTTTATTTACAAAATGAAATAATAAGAATTATGGATAATTTAGGAATTGATGAATATACTTTTGGTTATACTCGGTTACAGAAAGTAACAAGACTTCAGGTGATTAACGAAGAAAGTTTAGAGGCAGTAAAAAAGGTAATCGGAAAAAAGCGGGCAGAAAAATGGATTCAAAGAGTAGAAAGGGTTGAATACCGCTTTACACCGGAGGCTCTGGAAGAAATTAGAAATAATCCAGAGCTCGAAAGAAAAATTGTAGAAACAATAGATGCTCCTGAATATATTGTAATCACAAAGTTTTCAAAAAAGAAAAAGTGAGCGGGATATTTTTCCCGCTTATTATTTAAGGGGATAAGGGGGTGAAAAAAGTGAAAGAAAACAAAATAGTTTTTATAGATGATTACAGGAAAAAGAAAAGAAAGTTCCCAGTATTAGAATCTAATATAGAAAAAATAGAAAGACTGATAGAAGAACTTGAGATAAGGTCAAAAGAGATCTTAAAGATGGTAATAGAACTAAAAACAAAGACAGAAGAAGTTTTTCGAAGTCAAGAATTTATTGAGAAAATTGAATAATAAAGAGGATGGCGGGAAATCGTTTCCCGCCATTTACTTTTATTTTTAAATTTCGTTTTAAAAAGTCAAAGGTTTCCACTTTGCGTTCAAAGCCGTAAGTAAAGGGCCCTTGCTTTGAACGCCGGGAAACCTTCGACTAGGTTCTAAAAAGAATATTTTAGCAAAAATAAAAATTTTGTCAAGGATTTATGATAATTTTTTATTGATATTAGATTAAAATTTTGCTAATATAATAACTATCAAAACAAAGGTCGAAATCATATTTTAAAAAATATTTTAAATAAAAAATATGAAAGGATTTTTTACCAACATAGAAAAAGAAACTTTAGAAAACCAAAATTTTAGAAAGGTCCTTTATACAGCAAAACATAGTCAATTAGTTTTAATGAGTTTAAAACCAGGAGAAGAAATTGGAATGGAAGTTCATCCTGATAACGATCAATTTTTTCGATTTGAAAGGGGACAGGGAAAATGTATTATTGATGGTAACGAATACGAGATTAAAGATGGAGTGGCAATTGTGGTACCGGCGGGTGCTCAGCATAATGTAATAAATACTTCAGAAACAGAAGAATTAAAATTATATACAATTTATTCGCCGCCTCATCACAAAGATGGAATTATAAGAGCAACAAAAGAAGAAGCCGAAGCTGATAGTCCTGAATTTGATGGTATTACTACAGAATAAATTTTAAAAATTTTCATGAAGAAAAATAACGTGAATCATGAGGAATATGAAGAAGTTTTAGCAAAAGAAAGGACCTTTTATTATCAAAAGAAAGGACGAAGTTTTCTATTGAAAGAACCCTTCTTTCTTTTGTTAGAACCGCTTTTACTATTTTTTTATTTGCTATTGCCTTAATAAAATTTTTTGAATTTGATAAACAAGTTTTGTGGATTGGGATTATTTGTATTTTCTTTGGAATAGGGGTTTTGGTAATTGGTCTTTTAAGGTCAATCCAAGCGAATCGAAAATTAAAAAAGATTGATTAAGTTAGTAAAATGGTTTTATTTTCAGAGCTTTTAAATTTAATTTTAAGAGAATACAGAAAAGAAATATTCCAAGTTATTTCTCCAAAAGAAGGTGATAAAATTTTAGACATTGGTTGTGGAAATGGAAATCAGCTTTTTTATATTAAAAAGAAGTTAAAGAGAGTTTTTTTATTTGGTATTGATTTAAATAAAAAAGCAATTTTAAAAGGGAAAAAGAAGATAGAAAAAAATAATTTAAAAGATATTCATTTAAAAGTTGCAGATGCAAGAGAGGTTCCTTTCAATAATAATTATTTTGATTGTGTTTTAATTTCATTAATGATTCATGAAAATAGAATAAGAGATGCTCAAAAAATAATTTTTGAGGTAAAAAGGGTCTTAAAAAATGGAGGCACATTAGTTATCGCTGATTTTAATTCTCTATTACCAAATAATTTTTTGGCAAAAATAATTAAATTAATAGAGCTTTTTGTTGGAAGAGAAAATTATAAAAATTTTAAAAATTATCTTTTTGTTGGTGGAATTGATTATTTTTTAAAAAATGAGAATTTTGATAAAATAACTTTTTTCCCCAAAAACCAAAAAATAATAAAAATAATAAGATGGAAAAAGTAATCAAAAAAGAAGTCAAAAATGATTTAAAAGAAACGATTTTTTCTGCAATGCAGGAACTCGGTGGATTTAAAAAATTTATCAAAAAAGGAGAAACTGTTTTAATTAAACCAAATTTTAATACTGCTGATCCCTTTCCAGCTTCAACAGATTATGAATTTTTGAAGTCCGTAGTAGAACTTATTTATGAAGAGTGCGATCCAAAGGTTGTAATGATTGGAGAATCATCTACAATGAGTCTTAATACAAGAAAAATAATAGAAAAATTGAAAATTTTTGAATTAGAAAATTCAGAAAAACCAGCAAGAATTTATGTTTTTGAAGAAAGAAAGTGGATAAAAAAAGAAATTCCAAGTGGGAAATTTTTAAAGAAGGTTGAGGTTACAGAATTACTTGATAGAGCAGATAGATTAATTTTTTTACCATGCCTTAAAACTCATTCTTACGCTCAATATACAGGAGCTTTAAAACTTTCGGTTGGGTTTATGAGGCCATATCAAAGAATAGGATTGCATTTGGCTCATCTTCAAGAAAAAATTGCAGAACTAAATCAAATAATAAAACCAGATATTGTTATAATGGATGCAAGAAAATGTTTTATTAATAAAGGACCAGCAAAGGGTGAGATAAAAGAACCAAATTTAATTTTGGCTTCAAAAAGTAGAGTTGCAATTGATATTGAGGGAGTAAAAATAATTCAGAGTTTTCGGGGTAATTCTTTAAAAAATATAAACCCCTATGATTTGCCTCAAATTAAAAGAGCTTTGGAATTAAAAATAGATTAAATTACTTGCAAAAATTATTTTTTTTGATAAAATTCATTTGATTAAAAAATATGCCAGTAACAAAATCAGCAAAAAAAGCCTTAAGACAAAACCAAAAAAGAAGAAAGAGAAATTTACTTTACAAAAATAAGATTAAGGATTTAAGAAAAAAAATAAGAAAATTAGTAGAAGAAAAAAAGATAAAGGAAGCAGAAGCTCTTTTGCCGGCTTTTTATAAAGCAGTTGATAAAGCGGCAAAAGAAAATGTTATTAAAAAGAATACTGCTGCAAGAAAAAAATCAAGAATAGTTAAATTTATTGCCAAAGCAAAGACTCAAAAAGAAAAAAAATCTTCCTCAATCAAGCCAAAAGAAAAATAATATTTTATGGTTTTGTTTCTTTTTGGAACTAACACTTTCCTTGCTAAAAGAAAACTTAACGAAATTATTGAAAAATACCGCTCAAAATATAGAAGCGGTCTTAATTTATTTGAAATCGAAGCAAACGAAGAGGGATTTGAGAAATTAAAAGATTTTTCAAAAACCATTTCAATGTTTAAGGAAAAAAAATTAATAATTCTTAAAAATCTTTTTTTAGCAAAAAATGATCTTCAAAAAAAAATTTATGAATTTTTAAAAGAAAAAAATGTTTTTAAAGACGAAATAATAAATTTAATTATTTTTGAAGAATCTTTACCAAACAAAAAATCAAAAATTTTTCAAGACTTATTAAAAAAATCGTTTAAAAAACAAGAATTTTCTGAACTAAACAATTTTCAGGTAAAAAATTTTATTAAAAAAGAGATAGAAAAAACAAATATTAAAATAGAAAATGAAGCCATAGAAAAAATTATTTTTTATTGCGGAAACGATCTTTGGAAAATAGAAAATGAACTTCAGAAATTAATCTCTTTTAAAATGGGAGAAATTATTAAAAAAGAAGATGTAGAAAATATTTGTATTTCAAATGTAGATGTTAATATTTTTGAAATAATAGAGTCAGTTGCCAAGAAAGAAAGACAAAAAGCATTAGATTTAATTTTAAATTATATTAAAAGTGGCCAAGACGAAATGAAAATTCTTTCAATGATAAATTACCAATTTAGGTGTTTAATTAAAATAAAGGGACTTTTGGAAGAAGGAAAAAATTTTTACCAAATTCAAAAAATATCGAAAATTCACCCCTTTGTTATAAAAAAGAATTTTTTCTTGGCAAAAAATTTTAGCATTAATGAGCTTAAAAGAATTTATAAAAATATACTAGAAATAGACTTTTTGATAAAAAGCGGCAAAGTAGAGCCCCAAACAGGAATTGAAATTTTTTTAATGAAAATATAGTTTTTAAGAAGTTAAATAAAAATATGTAAGGCGCGCATATGTTTGCGCGCCATTTTTAATTAGCTAATAAAAATAATATTTATCGTATTTTCGTATCTCATTTCTTATTTTTCTTGCTTCGCTTTCTTTTGCTTTGACTATCGAAAATTCCATTTTTTGTCCGCAACGCGGGCACTTTTCCACACTTATTGATGTTAAATTATGGCACCCTTTGCATTTGTAAACAGGGTATCTAATCTCTTTTTCTTTTTTCATTTTAACCTCCTTTTCTTTTAATCCTTCCCCCAATAAAAAAGAGCAAAAACTTATTTATTATATCTTTATAAAATTTATTTGTCAAAGGAAAAATCAAAAAGGGGCAAAGAATCGAAAGAGTTTATTTTTGTTATTCTTCGGTTAACATCATCCCCACTTAAATAGTTTAGTGGGGTCAATATTTTTTTAAAAATAATGTTGAAATTTGTTTTATTTACCTGTATAATCCTTTAAAGGTTAATAAAAAATAAAAATTAAAGAAAAAATATGCAGTATTATAAAATTTGTGTCTCTGGTGCCGCAGAAACTTCGCATTGTAAAGAATGCGCTCTTCCTTTAGCAAAGGAAGTTGGCAAAGAAATAGTAAGACAAAAAGGAATTTTACTTACCGGCGCCACAACCGGTATTCCTTATTGGTCAGCAATTGGAGCGAAAGAAGAAGGAGGATTTTCAATCGGTTTATCTCCGGCAGCTTCAGAAAAAGAACATATTAAAAAATATCACTTACCAACTGATTATTTTGATATTATCATATATACAGGATTTAATTATTCTGGAAGAAATCTTCTTTTAACCCGAGCTGCTGATGGAGTAATTTTTATTTGTGGCAGAATGGGAACCCTAAACGAATTTACAATTTGTTTTGAGGACCAAAAACCAATCGGAGTTTTAGAAGGAACGGGTGGAGCAGCAGATGAGATAAGAGATTTAATAACAAAAATGAAAAAGGGACAAGGTAAAATTGTTTTTGATACAAACCCTAAAAGATTAGTATCAAAACTTATAAAGTTAATTCAAAAAGAAAAAGAAATTAAAATTTAAAGGTCGAATTTTTTTAAAAAAAATATGGCTGAGGAAAAATTAATAGGAAAAGTTACTCACTATTTTCCAAAAGTAAGTGCTGCTATTGTAGAGCTTGAGGATAGTTTAAAAGTAGGAGATAAGATAAAATTAAAACACAAGGAAGATGAATTTGAGCAGGAAGTTACTTCAATGCAGATAGATCACAAAGCAATTGATATGGCAAATAAAGGAGATATGGTAGGTATTAAAGTAGAAAGAAAAGTAAAAGAAGGATGGGAAGTTTATAAGATTCAAGAGGGTTAAAAATAAACGCTTTTTAAAATAAAAAAGCTTCAAATCGCCGATGCGATTTTGGGATTTTATTTTAAAAATTTATGGATAAAGTTTACGATCCTCAAAAATCGGAAAAGGAAATTTATTCCTTTTGGGAAAAGAAAAAAATCTATAATTTTAACCCCGAAAATAGGGGGGTTGTTTTTGCAATAGATACGCCCCCACCAACAATTAGCGGAAAAATGCACATTGGACATGCTTTTTCTTATTCTCAGCAAGATTTTATTGCAAGATATCATCGCATGACAGGAAAAAATGTTTTTTATCCTTTTGGTACAGATGATAATGGTTTACCAACAGAAAAATTAGTTGAAAAAGAAAACAACGTAAAAATATTTGAGATAGAAAGAAATGATTTTGTTCGTCTTTGTCAAAAAACCCTTAAAAAAATTAGTCCTGATTTCATCGCTGATTGGAAAAGAATCGGAATGTCATGCGACTTCAATCTTTATTATTCAACCATTAGCAAAGAAGTTCAAAAACTAAGTCAGTTTTATTTTATAGAACTTTACAACAGGGACAGGATTTATAGAAAAGAAACTCCAACTCTTTGGTGCCCCCAGTGTCAAACCGCAATTGCGCAAGCCGAACTCGAAGATAGGGAGGTTGAAAGCTTTTTTTATTATATTAAATTTAAATTAGAAGAAGGTGGAGAAATAATAATTTCTACCACAAGGCCAGAGCTTCTTTCAAGTTGTGTGGCTATTTTTATAAACCCGAACGATAAAAGATACAAAAAACTTATTGGAAAATTCGCTATAGTTCCTATTTTTGGTCAAAAAGTAAAAATATACCCCGATAAAAGAGTTAACCCTCAAAAAGGAAGTGGTATTGTTATGTGTTGTACCTTTGGAGATGTAACAGATATTGAATGGTATTTCGATTTTAAACTTCCTCTTTTGGTTTCGATTGAAAAAAATGGGACAATGAATGAAAAAGCTAAACAATATAAGGGTCTAAAAATAAAAGAAGCCCGCTTAAAAATTATTGAGGATCTAGAAAAAAAGAAATTAGTTATTAAAAAGATTCCCATAAAACATACTGTTAATACTCATGAAAGATGCGGAACAGAGATTGAAATTTTAAATACAGCTCAATGGTTTATTAAATATTTAGATTTAAAAAAAGATTTTCTTGCAATTGGCAAAAAAATGAGATGGTTTCCTTTGCACATGAGAAAAAGATACGAGAACTGGGTTAAAGGACTTAAGTGGGATTGGTGTATTTCAAGACAAAGATATTTTGGAATTCCTATTCCAGTTTGGTACTGTAAAAAGTGCGGCACGCCCATTTTAGCAAATAAAAAGGATTTACCAGTTGATCCGTTAAACCAAAAACCAAAAAAGAGTTGCTTGTGCGGTTCAAAAGAATTTATCGGAGAAAAAGATGTTTTAGATACCTGGGCAACAAGTTCTTTAACTCCTCAAATTGCAGCTTCTTTAATTAAAAATAAAAAATTAAAGAAAAAATTGTTTCCAATGGCGTTGCGTCCCCAAGCCCATGATATTATTAATTTTTGGCTTTTTTATACTGTAGTTCGTTCGAAAATCCATTTTAACAATATTCCCTGGAAAGATATTATGATATCTGGTTTTGTGTTGGACTCTAAAGGAGAAAAAATGTCAAAATCAAAAGGAAACGTGGTTTCACCACAGGAGATAATTAAAATTTATGGTGCTGATGTTTTAAGGCACTGGTCAGCCAAAGGAGGACTTGGAGAAGATTTACGTTGGAACGAAGAAGAGTTAAAAGCAAGTAAAAGGACAATAATAAAACTTTGGAACGCTTCTCGTTTTTGTTCTTTGCACATAAAAAAGTTCAAACCTAAAAATATTCCTAAAAAATTAGAAGATGAAGATAAATGGATATTAACATTATTACAAGAAACAATAAAAAAATATTGTGGATATTTTGAAAAATACGAGTTTAAAAAGGCAAGAGAAGAAATTGATTATTTTTTCTGGAAAAATTTTTGCGATAACTACCTTGAGATAGTAAAAACAAGGATTTATGATAAAAACTACCCACAACAATCAAAAAATTCGGCTAAATTTACTCTTTATTATTGTTTGTTTTCAATTATAAAACTTTATGCTCCTTTCATTCCGTTTATTACGGAAAAAATATATTTGGAAATATTCTCCAAAAAAGAAAAAGAAGAAAGTTTACACAACTTAAGGCTACCAAAGATCTCTAAAGATTTAATTTTCCAAAAAGAAAAAAATAACTTTAATTTGGTAATTGAAATAATTTCAGCAATAAGAAAATATAAAAGCGAAAATCAACTTTCTTTAAAATCCGAAATTAAAAAAATAATTATTCAATCCGAAAATAAAGAAATTAATAAATACTGTAATCTTTTGTCCTCTTTAATGAACATAAAAGCAATTGAAATAAAACTAAAAAGCCACAAAAAACTTGATAAATTTAAAGGTCCTAAAATCAAAATTTTAAAATGATATTTGGGCACAAAAAAAACCTCAAAATCATTTCGGAAATTATTAAGGAGAATAAGCTTCCCCATGCACTTTTGTTTTCAGGGCCAGACTGCACAGGCAAAAGAAAAATAGCAATAGAAATTGCTAAATATTTACAAGGAGAACACAAAAAAGAAAGTTTTTTTGAATTTTCTCAAAAAGACTGCGATTGTAATACTTGTAAAAAAATAGACGAGGGGAATTTTAGCGATTTAATTGAAATAAAAGATGAGGAAGAACAAATTTCAATTAAAGAAATTAGAAAAATTAAAGAAAAAAACTCTTATTCTTCAGTTTATCCATTTAAAATTTTTATATTAAACAACATTGAAAAATTATCCAGTAGTGCTTCTGGAGCCTTGCTTAAAACGTTAGAAGAGCCATCAAAAAATACAATTTTTTTTCTTCTAACCCAAAACAGTTCTCTTGTCTTAAAAACTATTTTATCCCGTGTGACTATTTTTAAATTCTCGTTACTTTCTAAAAATGAAATTGGGGAATTTTTAAAAGAAATTCAAAAGACTCTAGGTATAAGAATAGATAGAGACGAAGAACAAAAAATAATAGACCTTTCACTTGGAAGACCGGGCAAAGCTAAAGAAATGCTACTTGATAAAAAAAGAATTTTATATTATAATTCTATTTTGGATTACATTGAAAAATTACCAAGCTTGTCAATATTTAAAAGAATGGAACTTGCTAAAAGAGTTGAAGAGGGGGGATTAATTTTTGATTTTTTAATTTTTTTAACATTTTGGTTTGAGGATATTTTATTATCTAAAATCGGTCTTGATAAATTTAATTTCAATTTTAAAAAAGATTCTATAATCAAAAATGCGGAGATATTTTCCAAAGAAAAAATTAAAGAGATTATTAAAAACATTCAAAAAGTTCAATATTATATCAATTTTTCAAATACTTCTAAACTCTTGGCATTGGAAAATTTGTTTTTGGAAGTTTAATTTAATAATTTAAACAACTTTTATTATGAGAAATGTAATTTATACATTGGTTTTTATTTTGGTTTTATTAACCCTTTTTAAAGGAATAATTTTAGAGGCTTTTGATTCCTTTGGTTTTGATATTTCGATAAATAAATCGGTTTTATTTTCTAAAGATGGCGGGAACAGTTGGCAAGATTATAAATCTTCTTTTTTAGCAAACAACGATTTAATTTTTGATAAAAATAACATTGGAAGTTTTTTATTAGCTTCAAATGCTGGGGTTTTAAATATAAAAATAGAAAAAGTGCCCCAAGAAGAGAAAGTATATAAAAAAAATAAAGGAGATAACAGTGTATGGAAAATTTTTCAAAGTGATGAACAACCAAATACTATTTATGGTATTTCTTATAAATTAGATGGTGATGAAGTTTTGCTTTCAGAAAATTATGGAAAAAATTTTAAAAAGGTTTTTAAAATAAATAAAAACGATAGAATTTCTGCTTTTTGTTTTAATTATAATAATATTTTTTTAGGAACCCGAAACGGTAATTTAATCGGAAGTAAAGATGGGGGAAAGAGTTGGTATAAAATTAAAGAATTTTCTCCTCAGGGTATTTTAACAATGGAATGCTCAAAAAGTAATGAAGTTTTTATAGTTCTTTCTTCTAAGGTAGTTAATCTATTTAGTCCAGAAATTCCTCAAAAAATTGATTCAAAAGTGCTTGTTTTTAAAAACGAAGGCTTTTTTGAAATTGAAAAATTGAGAGGGGAAAAAATTAAATCAGTTAAAATCCATCCCTTAACAAACGAAGTTTATTTTGTCTCAGATGAAAAAATTTATCTTTATCATCGGGGAGGTACTGGTTATATAAATCCTCCTTCAGATTTTAAAATTACTGCCTTTACAATTGATGAAAAAAATCCTAATATTATATATATAGGAGGAAGGGGGATTCTTTATAAATCAAAAAATAACGGCAAAACTTGGGAAATAATAGACTTACCACAAAAAGCTCAAGGTAAAAAAATCACGGAAATTGAAATTAATCCAAACGATTCAAATTTAATTTTAATAAAAATTAGTGATTAAAAAATATGGAAAACGAAATATTAAAAGATATATATAAAAAAACAGAAGAGAATTTTCAAAAAACAATTGATTGGTTTAAAAGAGAAGTTTCTGGACTTCGGGGATCCAGAATTTCAATTGAACTTTTTGAAAATATAAAAGTTAATTGTTATAACTCCTCAATGAGGTTAAAAGAAATAGCAAGCCTTTCTTCGCTTGATTCAAAAACTATAGCAATTGAGCCATGGGATAAATCTTTAATTCCAAATATTGAAAAATGTCTTGTAAGTTCTAATCTTGGAGGAAGCATAAAAAACGATGGGAAAAGAGTTCTTTTTAGTATGCCATTAATTTCCCAAGAAGAAAAAGAAAAAGTAATTAAACTTTTAAGGCAAAAAATAGAAGAAGCAAAAGAAAGCTTAAGAAGAGTAAGAGATGAAGCCTGGAAAAAAATCCAAGATCTTCAAAGAGAAGGAGAAATTACAGAGGATGAAAAATTTCAAGGAAAAGAAAGGCTTCAAGAATTAATAGATAATGCAGAGGGAGAAATTGAAAAAATAGGAAAAGCAAAAGAAGAGGAAATTCTTTTGTAATCTTTTTAAACTCTCCTTGTTTGATAAAATTTTATGGCTGTTTTTTTAAATATTTTATTATTTGTCTTTATTCTTGGCTTTATTGTTTTTGTTCATGAATTTTGCCATTTTATTGCCGCTAAAAAAGCAAACGCCAAAATAGAAGAATTTTGTATTGGTTTTCCTCCACGAATTTACCAAACAAAAAAAGGTAAGATTAGATATTCAATTGGAATTATTCCGTGGGGTGGTTTTGTTAAAATTCTTGGCGAAGATCCAACAGAAAAACAAAAAAAAGGGTCTTTTTATACTTTAAGTTTCTGGCAAAGATTTTGGATAATTTTAGCTGGAGTTATTTCTAATTTTTTGTTAGCAATTATTTTGTTTACTATTGTCTTTTCTTTGGGTTATCCAAAAGTAATAGAAAGCGAAAAAGATTTGAAAATAGCAAAAGATATAAGCATTCAGATAATTTATGTTGAAAAAAATTCACCGGCAGAAAAAGCAGGACTGGCGGTTGGAGATAAAATTTTAAAAATGGAATCAAAAAAAGAAAAAATTTATCCAAAAGAAGTAAAAGATGTTCAAAATTTTACAAAAAAATATCTTGGTCAAAAAATCACTATTGAAATCAAAAGAAAAAACAAAGTTTTGTCTTTAGATGTTGTTCCAAGAAAAAATATTCCAAAAGGACAAGGACCAATAGGAATAATGCTAGAAAAGACAGGTATAGTTAAATATTCTATCCTAAAATCATTTATTTTAAGTTTTAAAATAAGTTTTAATTATACAAAGTTAACATTTTGGGGCTTGGGAAAATTGATAAAGGATGCAATTTTAGGGACAAAAACGCCAGGTATTGAGCTGACTGGTCCAATTGGCGCAGGTAATTTTTTTTCAAAAATAGCAAATCTAGGCTTGGTTTATATTATTAATTTTGCAGCAATTATTTCTTTAAGTCTTGGAATATTTAATGCTCTTCCATTTCCAGCATTAGATGGGGGACGGCTTTTGTTTTTGTTGATAGAGAAAATCAAAAGAAGTCCAATAAATCCCAAAGTTGAAAAAACCGTTAACCAAATAGGGTTTTTCTTGCTTATTATTTTAGCAATAATCATAGCAATAAAAGATATTCGTGGCTTATTTTAACTACTTAAGTGTAACTTAATGGATTTGAGTTATCGGATTTGACGCTTGAAATAATAATTATATCCCTTGATTTATTTTTAATAATTTGTTATATTTTTAAATTATTACAAATGAAAGAAGAAAAAAAAATAAAAGTTAATGGAGAAGTAATTGAGGTTTTGCCAAATACTACTTTTCGGGTAAGGTTAGATAATGGCCAAGAAGTGTTGGCCCATCTTTCGGGGAAAATGAGAAAAAATTTTATAAGAGTTCTTCAAAATGATAAAGTGGTAGTAGAATTATCTCCTTATGATCCAAATCGTGGAAGAATAGTTTTTAGAAAAAAATAGCTTTATATAATATAAAATTTTTGCGGAAAAAAGAAAGATAAGATAGGGATGGTGATAATATTCGGCAAAAAAAGATATTACTTAAATAGTTTCCGCATTTTTTATTGTAAAGATTTTAAAACATAATTTTTATGAAAGTAAGATCTTCAGTAAAAAAAATTTGTAAAGACTGTAAGGCAGTAAGAAGAAAAAGAAGGGTTTATATTATTTGCAAAAACCCAAGGCACAAACAAAGGCAGGGTTAATTTTTTTAATTTATTAATAATATTATGCCAAGAATAGCTGGAGTTAATATTCCCGATGATAAAAAAATATTATATTCTTTACCATACATTTATGGAATTGGTCTTTCTTTGGCAAAAAAAATTTTAGAAGAAGCCAATATTGAGCCAGAAAAAAGAGCAAAAGATTTATCCACTCAGGAACTTGAAAGATTAAAAAATATCGTTGAAAAAAAATATAAAATAGAGGGAGAATTAAAAAGAGAAGTAATGATGAACATTCGAAGATTAAAAGAAATTGGTAGCTGGAGAGGGATGCGTCATCAAAAAGGGCTTCCGGTAAGGGGCCAAAGGACAAGATGTAACTCAAGAACAGTAAGAGGGAACATTAGAAGAACAGTTGGAAGTGGAAAGAAAAAACCTCCTGCGCCAAAATAATAAATTAAATAAATTAGATTTTAAAATTATATGGGTAAAAAACGCGTAATAAAACCAAGTAAAGAAGCCCTGCTTCAAGAAAGAGAGAGGATTGAAGAAAGAATGGCAAGAGACTTTTTAAAAACAAAAAAGAAAGTCCCTAAAGCCAGGGTTTATATTAAATCAACTTATAATAATACCATTATTACTGTAACAGATAATAAAGGAGATGTTTTATTTTGGTCAAGCGCGGGTCATGTTGGATTTAAAGGCACAAAAAAGGGAACCCCATTTGCTGCAACAAAAGTAGCAGAAGTAATTAGCAATGTTTTAGATCGAGCAGAAGTAAAAGAAGTAGAAGTTTTTGTAAAGGGCATTGGTCAAGGAAGAGAGGCCGCTTTAAGAACAATGGCAAATAAAGGTATTAATATAACCTACATAAAAGACGTAACCCCAATTCCTCATAATGGTCCACGACCACCTAAACCACGACATCCATAAAAATATGAGACAAAATCAATGTAAAGTTTGCAGAAGAACAGGAGAAAAACTTTTTTTAAAGGGGGACAAATGCAGTTCACCAAAGTGCCCCCTTCTTAAAAAACCTTATCCACCAGGAAAATCTCCAAAAAAGCAAGTTATTCCTGTTTTGTCTGAATATGGAAAAGAATTAAGAGAATCAAAAAAAATAAGAAGCATTTATGCAATTCAGGAAAGACAATTTAAAAATATTGTTAAAGAAGTTATTAAAAGAATGGAAAAAGAAAATGCTTCAAAGTTATTAATTAAAAAATTAGAAAAGAAGTTATATAATGTTATTTACAGAGTAGGATTAGCAAAATCTCGAAAAGCAGCAAAACAATTAGTATCCCATGGTCATTTTCTTTTAAATGGAAAAAGGGTAGATATTCCTTCAATTGAAGTTAAAATAGGAGATGAAATAGAAATTAGAGAAGGATCAAAAAAGAGAGATTATTTCAAAAAAATAATGATGATAAAAAAAGATCAAAAAATTCCCTCTTGGCTTTCCTATGATCCTCAAAAAGGTAAAATAAAGGTCGTTTCAGAACCAGAAACAGAAGAAATTGAAAGACAAATAGATGTACCATTAATTTTATCTTTTTACAGTAGATAATAATTTTCATTTATAAAAATATGATAAATTTATCTTTTAAATCAAAAATTAATAAAAAAGAACTAAATAGAGCTATTTTTGAAATAGAGCCTTTGTATCCAGGATATGGAGTAACCATTGGTAATACGCTGCGAAGAATTTTGCTTTCTTCGATAGAAGGAGCAGCAATTACAAAAGTAAAAATAAAGGGGGCTCCAAGTGAGTTTACAACAATTCCGGGAGTGAAAGAAGATGTTTTAGAAATTACTTTAAACTTAAAGAAAGTAAAGTTGAAATTAATTGGTGATGAACCCCAAAAAATAGAACTAAAAGTAAGTGGAGAAAAAGAAGTAAAAGCAGGTGATATAAAAACATCACCGTTGGTTGAAATTATAAATAAAGATCTTCACATCGCTACTTTAACTTCAAAAAATGCCAAATTAGAAATGGAAATGACTGTTGAGAAGGGACTTGGTTATGTTCAAGCCGAAAAACTTCAGGAAGGAAAGGCGAGCGTAGGCATGATTTATATTGACGCTATTTTTACTCCAATAGAAAAAGTTGCTTTTAGTGTTGAAAATACAATTTTTGAAAAAAGAACAGATTATAATAAATTAAAAATTGAAATAATTACAGATGGAAGCATTACTCCCGAAGAAGCTTTTAAAAAATCACTTGAAATTCTTGAATCGCACATAAAAGCAATTCAAGAAAGTTTCGGTTTTGAAACAGAAGAAAAAAAGAAAGAAGAGGAAAAGAAAAATACAAAAAAGAAAAAATCAAAATAAAGGGTTTTTAAAATTTTTTAAATTAAATTTTGATTATGAAACACCAAAAGAAAGGTAGAAAACTTAAAAGAGAGAGAGATCAGCGAAAAGCCTTAATTAAAAACTTGGCTGAGAATTTAATATTGAAAGAGAGAATTAAAACTACTGAGGCAAAAGCAAAAGAATTGAAAAAATTTATTGAAAAGAAAATCACAAAAGCAAAAAAACAAGACTTAGCTTCTTACCGTCATCTAAGAAGGTTTTTTTCAGAAAAAGCCTGTCAAAAACTTGTAAAAGAAATTGCTCCCTTGCTGAAGGAAAGAAGTGGGGGTTATACAAGAATAGTTAAATTAGGAGAACGAAAAGGGGATAACGCAAAAATGGCTTTAATTGAAATTATAAAAAATAAATAATTTTTTTTAAACAAATATGATGGAGATTGACGCAAAAAATCAAAAATTAGGAAGATTAGCAAGTAAAATTGCTTTAATTTTACAAGGGAAACACAAACCTTCTTTTTCTCCGGAAAAACCTGGAGATGAAGAAGTAATTGTAAAAAATGTTGATAAAATAAAAATTGAAAAGAAAAAACTAGAAACAAAAGTTTATTACAGGCATTCCGGATATCCGGGCGGACTAAAAAAAATAACTTTAAAAGAACTTTTTGAAAAAAATCCCCAAGAAGTTTTAAAAAAGGCAGTTTGGGGAATGCTTCCAAAGAACAAGTTAAGAAAAATAAGGATAAAAAGATTAAAATTTAAATAACAAATATGCCAAGAAGAACATCGCAAAAAAAAGAAACCAAAACTAAAAAAACTGCTTCAAAAAAGAAAACCACAAGAAAAGATAAAAAGACGAAAGGAGCAACACCTCAAAAAACTCTAAAAAAAGTAGCTAAAAAAGAAAAAGTTGAAAAGAAAAAGACTGTAGAAAAAGAAAAACCAAAAGAAAAGAAAGTAAAATATACTGAAGGAATTGGCAGAAGAAAAACAAGTGTTGCTCGAGTAAGGTTATATGAGACAAAAGAAGAAAAAGGCAAGATTATTATTAATAAAAAAACTCTCGAAGAATATTTTCCTGTTTTCGAACTTCAAAAAACCATTCTTTTTCCATTAGAAATTACTGAAAATTCAATTTTAAATGATGGAAAAATAGAAGTCTTGGTTAAGGGAGGAGGTAAAAGGGGACAAGCAGAAGCTATCCGACTTGGTATTGCTCGTTTAATCAATACTTTAAAACCGCAATACAAAACAATTCTTAAATCACATAATCTTTTAAGAAGGGATCCAAGAATGGTTGAAAGAAAAAAATTTGGACTTAAGAAGGCTCGTCGAGCACCTCAATGGCAAAAGAGATAAGCATTTTTGCAATTTATGAAAAATTTTTTAAAAGACTTTATTTCTTTTATCAAAACCTTTATTTTGGCTTTAGCTATTGTCATCCCTATAAGGTATTTTCTTTTTCAACCATTTGTTGTAAATGGGGCCTCAATGGAACCAAATTTTAAAGCAGGTGAATATCTTTTAGTTGATGAAATCTCTTATAGATTTCGAAATCCTCACCGAGGAGAGGTTGTTGTTTTTAAATACCCAAAAGACCCCTCATATTATTATATTAAAAGAGTAATAGGACTGCCAGGTGAAACTATTGAAATCCAAAATAATCAAGTTAAAATTTATAATTATGAAAACCCTGAAGGTATGGTCCTGAAAGAACCATATATTCAAGGAGAAACCAAGGATAATTTAAAAATGGTTTTAGGAAAAGATGAATATTTTTTAATGGGAGACAACAGAGAATTTTCTTCTGATTCGCGAACATTCGGACCGGTAGAAAAAAAGTATATAATTGGGAAAGCTTGGATTGGAATATATTATAAAAAGGGTATTCAATTAATTAGGGGGGTTTCTTATTAAAAATTTTATGGCAAGAAAAAAAACCTACCAAGCCTTAACAGGAATGGATGATATTTTTGGAAAAGACCTTGAAATTTTTAGAAGAATAGAAAATATCTCAAGAGCAATAGCAAATTTTTATAATTTTAAAGAAATAATCACTCCGATCATTGAAGAAGAAGAATTATTTAAAAAAGGTACCGGAGAAAACACAGATATTATTCAAAAAGAAACTTATTCTTTTTCTACAAAAGGAAAAGAAAAAGTAATTTTAAGACCAGAATTTACTCCTTCGATTGTTAGAGCTTATATCCAGAATGGAATGGAAGTTTTACCAAAGCCAGTAAAACTTTGGACTTTTGGACCTCTTTTTAGACACGAAAAACCCCAAAAAGGTAGAAAAAGACAATTTTTTCAGTTTAATTTTGAAGTCTTGGGCACAAAAAATGCTATAATGGATGCCCTTTTAATTCAGCTTTTTTCAAATATACTTTATGAATTGGGAGTTGAAAAATGGAGGGTTAATGTAAATTCAATTGGTTGTCAAAAATGTCGCCCCACTTTTTTAAGAAAACTAAAAAGTTATTATACAAGCAAAGTAAAAAGTCTTTGTCCTGATTGTAAAAAAAGACTTATTTCAAACCCATTAAGGGTTCTTGATTGTAAAGAAGAAAAATGTCAAAGAATTAAAAAATTTTCTCCTCAAATTTTAAATTATCTTTGTGAAGAGTGTCATAATCATTTTAAGGTTTTTCTTGAATTTATAGATGAACTAGAAATTCCTTACGTAATTAATCCTTATCTGGTAAGGGGATTAGATTATTATGAAAAAACTGTTTTTGAATTTATTCCTGAGGGAAAAGAATTGGCAAGTCAAAATGCTCTTATTGGAGGAGGAAGATACAATAAATTAGTAGAAATGCTCGGCGGCAGACTAACTTTTGCTGTTGGAGGAGCAGGGGGGGTTGAACGAATAATTGAAGAAATAAAAGAGAAAAAAATAAACAAAAAATCAGATATAATAGAAAAAAAGATAGATTTTAATGAAACTCCAAAAGTATTTTTAGTTCAACTTGGGGAATTGGCAAAAAAAAGGTCGTTAAAAATTATTGAAGAATTTAAAAAATCGCGAATAAAAATTGAAGAAAATTTAGAAAAAGATAATTTAAAATCTCAGCTTTCTTTGGCGTCGCAAAAGAAAGTGAAATATACTTTAATTCTAGGACAGCAAGAATGTGTAAATAATGAAATAATAATAAGAAATATGGAAAATGGAATTCAGGAAATTGTTCCGCAGCAAGATTTGATACGAGAAATTAAAAAAAGACTTAAATAAATTTTATTCAAAAATATGGCAAAACAAATTAATATGGCAAAACAAATTGATTGTCTTTTTTGTAAAATTGCAAATAAAAAAACTGATACAGAAATAATTTATGAAGATGAGGATTTTTCTGCCTTTTACGATATAAAGCCAAAAGCGCCAATTCATATATTAATAGTCCCCAAAAAGCACTTTGAAAGTATTATTGAAATCGAAGAAAATGGAGACATAGAAATATTAGGAAAAATTCTCGCTTTTGCTGCAAAATTAGCAAAAAAATTTAACATAGAAAACGGTTATAGGCTTCAATTTAACCAAGGAAAAAAAGCAGGCCAAGAAATCGACCATTTGCATTTACATCTTTTAGGGTTCAAATAGTTTTGTCCCCACACCCCCAGCAAGACAACAGGCAAGCTGTTTTCTTGCGTACTAATCCTTCAGTTCCACTATGCGGAACTGAAAATCACAAAAACCAATCTTTCTTTGAAGCAGAAATAGGGTTGATACTTTTTAAGCTTGGCAAAAGACTGTCCTCGGTCTAAATCGACCGAGGACAGTCTTTGATTAAAGCTTTGGTTTTGTTTTTTTTCAGGAAACCAAAAAGTGGGATAACAAAATTAAAAATTTGTTTTCTGATTAAAATTTTAAAATTATTTTTATTATGAAAATTCAAGAAGGAGATATTTTTGGTTCAATTATTCTTTTAATATTTTATGGTTTGCTTTTTTTTATTTTAAGCATTTTTGATTTTTTTTCTTGGTGGATAAAAATTCTAATTGTCTTGATTTTTACTTTTTATATTCTTCAAAAAATGGGGGTTATATTCGGGGCGAATTTATGATATATTTAAAAATATAAAATAATATGCCAGCTGCAAAACACTCCCAAAATTCCCCTGATTTAATTTTGTTTTGGGCAATTATAGTTTTAATGATAATTGGCCTTATAGCTCTTTTTTCTGCTTCAATGGTAATTTCTATCCAAAACACAACAAGCCCTAAAAATCCAAATGGTAGCGCCACTTATTACTTTTTTCATCAAATCTTATATGGAATTTTGCCAGGAATTTTTTTAGGCTTTGTTTTTTATAAAATTTCGCCAAAAAAGTTAAAAAATCTTTCGGTTTTATTATATCTAATTACAATTTTTTTGCTCTCTTGCGTTTTTTTATTTCCTCAATTTAGATTTAAAGCCCATGGCGCTTCTAGTTGGCTTATATTTAGAGGTATCACTTTTCAACCAGCAGAAATCGCAAAACTTTCTTTAATTATTTATCTTGCTGGTTTTTTTACAAAAAAAATTAAAGAAAATAAAATTTCAAAATCAGAAAATACATTATTACCCTTTTTAGCGATTTTAGCTCCTATTGGAATTCTTTTAATCGCTCAACCCGATCTTGGAACTTTGGGAGTGATTGCTTTAATTTCGCTTTTATTATATTTTTCTGCCGGTGGAAAAATCTCTCATATTTTGTTATTAATTTTTCTTGGTCTATTTCTCTTTTTAATTTCAATAAACCTTTTTCCTCATCAGTTTGAAAGAATTACTGTATTTTTAAATCCGGAAAAAGATCCTTTGGGAAGCGCTTATCAAATTCGTCAATCTTTAATTGCTGTAGGATCGGGAGGTATTTTTGGTGTTGGGATTGGAAATGGCGTCCAAAAATATAATTATTTACCAGAACCAATGGGAGATACAATCTTTGCCGTTTGGGCAGAAGAAACAGGATTTATTGGTACGCTAGTTTTAATTTCTACTTACTTGATTATCGGCCTTAGAGGATTTATAATATCAAAAAGGGTTTCTGATAAATTTCTTCAACTTTTGGCATGCGGAATTACTTCTTGGATATTAGTTCAAGCTTTTGTAAATATTGGGGGTGTTTTAAAATTACTTCCATTTACAGGAATTCCTTTGCCTCTCGTTAGCTATGGCGGCTCTGCAATAATTGTTACAATTTGCGCTTTGGCTATATTACTTAATATTTCAAAATACGCAAATATATGAGGATTTTATTTACGGCAGGAGGTACAGGCGGTCATGTTTTCCCAATAATTGCAATTAAAAGGGAAATTGATAGATTGGTTGCAACTCTTAAAGAAAATAATCCTAACATTTTTGATAACGAACTCTTTGAAAAAGAATATTTTTTTGTTGGTGGAATGATAGGTTCAAAAAAAGAATTTTTAGAAAAAGAAAATATCAAAACCAAAGAAATTATTGCCCCCAAGTGGAGAAGATATTTTGATTTTAAAAATTTTATTGACATTCTAAAAGCACCAATTGCTTTAATTCATGCGCTATTTTTAGTTTGGCAAATAATGCCAGATGTAATTTTTTCTAAAGGAGGCCCCGGTTCTTTTTTTATTGTAATTGCTGGTTGGTTCTATGGTATTCCTGTTATTTTACATGAATCAGATAGTGTATTGAGCAAAACAAATAAATTATCTTTACCATTTTCAAAAAAAATTGCTCTTTCTTTTGAAGAAACCCAGAATTTTATAAAAAATAAAAATAAAATACTTATAACTGGTCATCCCGTCAGACAGTTTTTGATGAATGGTTCTAGGGAAAGAGCGAAAGAGGATTTTGATTTAGATGGCAAAAGAGAAATAATTTTGGTAATGGGAGGAAGCCAGGGCGCTCAGCAAATAAACTATGTAATAATTGATGCTATTTTTAAATATTTAAACGAATATGAAATCATTCATATTTCTGGGGAAAATAATTTTCAAGAATTATATCTTTTAACAAAAGCCTTATTAGATGAAGAACTTCAAAAATATTATCATCTTTTCCCGATGCTTGAGGAAGAAAAATTAAAAAATGCTTATGCCGCTGCTGATATTATTGTCTCAAGGGCTGGGGCAGGTGCTTTATTTGAAATTGCTGCAGTCAAAAAACCAAGCGTAATTATACCTCTTGAAGGTTCTGCTTCTGATCACCAAACCCTGAATGCTCAAATTTTTGGAGAGGTGGGTTGTGGAGTTGTTATTGAAAAACAAAATGCTACCCCAAACGTTGTTTTTAATACTATAAAAGATATTTTAGAAGATAAAGAGAGACAAAAACAATTTATAGAAAATTGTAAAAAATTTTACAAAAGTGACGCTGGAATTAAAATAGCAAAAGAAATTATTAAATTTGCCTAATTTTATGGAAACCCAGCTTTTATTAAAAAAAGAAAAAGGAGTAAGGACAAGATTTGCGCCTTCACCAACAGGCTTTTTCCATATTGGTTCGGCAAGAACCGCTCTTTTTAATTATCTTTGGGCTAAAAAAAATCAAGGAACATTTATTTTAAGAATAGAAGATACTGATAGAGAGCGTTATAAAAAAGAATTTGAAGAAGATATTTTAGAAAGTTTAAAGTGGCTTGGAATAATTTGGGATGAAGGCCCAGTTCAAAAGAAAGACCAACAACAAACAACTAATAGCTACATTGGTGAGTACGGTCCCTATCGTCAATCAGAAAGAAAAGAAATTTACAAAAAATATATTAAAAAACTTTATGACGAGGGGTTTTTATATTGGTGTTTTTGTACAAAAGAAGAGTTAGAAGCTCAAAAACAAGACCAGGCAGCAAGAGGCGAAACCCCAAGATACAAAGGAAGATGTCGAAATTTATCACCTCTAGAAGTTGAACAATTTAAAAAAGAAGGAAGAAGGGGAGTGTTAAGGTTTAAAACCCCAAATAAAATTTTGAAAATTAAAGATTTAATAAGAGGAGAAATAGTTTTTGATAGTTCTGTTCTTGGCGATTTTGTAGTAGCAAAAGATTTTGAAACTCCTCTTTATAATTTAGCTTGTGTTATAGATGATGCCGAAATGAGGGTTAATTATATTATTAGGGGAGAAGACCATATTTCAAATACTCCAAAGCAAATATTAATTCAAGAAGCACTTGGTTTTCCTCGTCCAAAATACGCTCACATTCCACTAATTTTATCAAAAGAAAGAACAAAAATTTCCAAAAGAGAGGGCGGTCTTACTATCAAAGAACTTAAAGAAGAAGGATACTTGCCAGAGGCAATTATAAACTTTATTGCTCTTTTGGGTTGGAATCCCGATACCGAAGAAGAATTTTTTACAATGGAAGAATTAATTGAAAAGTTTTCCATAGAGAAAATTCAAAAATCGCCAGCTACCTTTAACAAAGAAAGGTTAGATTTTGTGAATGGTTATTATATAAGAAATTTACCAGTTGAAGATATCGCAGAAAGAACCATTCCGTTTTTTCAAAAATCTGGCATATTAAAAAAGATTAAAAATGGAGCAATTTCAAAAATTCAAATAAACGAAACAAAAGAATTAGTTGATATTGGCTATTTAATAAAAGTAATATCGCTTTTTCAAGAAAGAGTAAAAAAACTTTCAGACTTTCCCACAATGGCAGATTTTTTCTTTAAAAAAGAGCTTCCATACAAAAAAGAACTTCTTTTGTGGAAAAATTTCTCATTTTCAGATATTCAAAAAAGTTTAAAAATTTGCTATAATCTTCTAGAAAAATTAAGCGAAAATGATTGGTACAAAGAAAAAATTCAAGAAGTGTTATTTAAAGAAGCAGAAAAAACGGAGGAAAGGGGATTGATTTTTTGGCCGTTTAGAGTAGCTCTTTCTGGAAAAGAAGCCTCACCACCACCATTTGATATAGCTGAAGTTTTAGGGAAAGAAAAAACATTAAAAAGAATAAATTTTGCAATAAAAAAATTAGGGAACACCAAATAATTATGAATTTTAAACTAAAAAATATATTGGTTTTCTTGTCAATATTGATAATCCTTGTTGGGGGAGTAAGTTTTGGTTTTAGAAGGGAAATTTTAAAGGTTCTAGCTATGG
>Ga0078972_1004781_pt1 | contig 36067 bp, 24 predicted proteins | sample YelNatPaOPGAMG01_FD_67568 | JGI IMG/M metagenome (GOLD analysis project Ga0078972, IMG submission 67568) | Hot spring thermophilic microbial communities from Obsidian Pool, Yellowstone National Park, USA - OP-RAMG-01 (SPADES assembly) (version 2) | ecosystem: Environmental > Aquatic > Thermal...
CAAAGGGGGTCTTGTCCACATAGTAGTGCCCCTCCATTATTAACTTCCCAAAACTCTGGATACCTATGGGTAGCTTTTTCATCTTGCACCCTCTGGTTGTTTTGCAGTTACCCTACAGCCTGTGCTTATCTTATAACCTGTTGGGGTGAACTGGCAAATTCTTTTGAGCTTTTAGGATTCTTCTCCCAAGGTCCCTTTTATAAGGGAGAGCTCAAATGTTAGGTGTGGCGCTTGTAAGTTATTGGATCAGGAACTTCCATAAACGCATGTATTAGCCAGGGTCTTTACCACCTGCGAGGTGTGCTCCCTCGCAGGTGGTGTGTAGGCCAAACTATTGGTTGGACAAGTTGCTATCCAATATAAGCTGTTCTCCTGCGTTTAGATTCTTAACATTTACCCAAAAGCCTTCCCCTACCCTTATGGTGTTTATGAATCCAAAGCCCTTTGAGCTGGCATAGCTTTGTCCCTTGTCTTCTTGACCTGGCAGGTACACGAACCATTTCATGTTGTTATTTTCATCAATATCCCACTTCCAGATGGATGTAATCTTGTCTTCTTTCCCTTGGATTAGCTCCTCAATGCTCTTATCCCTTCCTGAGATCAAAGAAACAAGCTGCCAGCTTAGTTTATCCACACTGAGCTTTGCACCAGGTGTACCGATCTCATCACCTGTGAGGACAATTTCCTCATCCTCACCCAGATTGTTTGCCCTTACCCAAAAGCCTTTCCCAGGTTCCACATCTTGAATCAAGCTAAACCCTTTGGCCTCTGCATAGCTCTTGCCATTGCTTTCATAACCTGGTAGGGCTACACCCCATTTGAATTCATCTCCTTCTTGGACCCATCTCCACACAGAGCTGACCTTGTCCTTGTTTTTGCCCAATAGAGTATCTAAGTCTTTCGCATTTCCTCCTGTGAGTCCTAACAAATTCCATCCGTTCCTTGACCTTGAATTGGTCACTGCAACACAGGCCTTTTGAACATCCATGGTGATCTTGCAGGTCTTTTGTTTTCCACAAGGGTAACAATCACCTGACCATCCGATGAAGACCGACCCTGGTTCTGTGATTACCGCAAGGCTAACCTCTGTCCCTATTGCGTAATCCTTTGAACACTGTGGTCCACAGCTAATACCCGGAGGAGTGCTTGTGACAGTACTTTGGCCAGTTCCTGCCTTTAAGACGCTTAACACCGGATTAAACCCTGGTGGTTGCATCGTGCTAAAGGTTCCTGTTACCGAAGAATTTTGGGTTATTACAAAGCTACAGGGATTTTCTCCTTGGCAAACAGAAGCAGAACCTGTTCCATCTGACCAGCCGTTCCAGGTGTAACCACTTGCTGGTTTTGGAGTAAGGGTAATGCTTGTGCCTCCGTTTACCGTGCAGGTGCCTGTGTTACCAGACCAGGTCAAACTACAGCCAGTTGCCTGGATAAGGCTGCTGGAACTTCCTTTTCTGGTGACTGTAAGGGTAAAACTCCCCGAAGGTGGAGTGGGAGGCATCAGAGTGGTTGTGGTGGTAGTGGCAGGTATAGTTGTTGTGGTGGTTGTTGTCGTGGTTGTACTGGTTGTAGTGGTAGTGGTTGTGGTAACCTTGTTGAATGTGGCAGAACAGGTCCTGTCAGCATTCATGGTTATCTCACATGTGCTTTTTGTTCCGCATCCTGAGCAGCCCCCACCCCAGCCCGCAAAGGTTGAATCAGAAGCAGGTGTTGCTGTGAGAGTGACACCACTGCCTGATGTATAGGTCTCTGAACAGTCGGCACCACAGTTTATACCAGATGGGTTACTTGTTACAGTGCCGCTGCCTGTGCCGGACTTGGTAAGGGTAAGAGTATAGGTAGTATCAGCAGAGAGGTTGCTATCAAGCTTTGAGACAAGGACATCAGCATAACCATTAGAACTTGCATCATAAGCGCCAGGTTTGGTGGGATAGTCGGATGACCACGTATATCCCGCCACGTACACATTCCCTGAGCTGTCAAGGGCTATCGAATAAGCTTCATCCGTAACACCGCCGCCTATGAATGTGGAGGCAAGAAGCTGGGTCAGGTTCGTATCAAGCTTTGACACGAAGACATCAGAAGAATGGCCATTATAGCTCTTATCATATGCACCTGTTGTTGTGGGATAGTTTGAGGAACCTGTATATCCCGTGACATACACATTCCCTGAGCTGTCAAGGGCTATGGAGGAACCAAAATCACTAAGAGTTCCCCCGATGAAGGTTGAGGCAAGAAGCTGGCTTAGGTCGTTACTTAGCTTCGAGACAAAGACATCACGATCCCCACCATTATAGCTTGTATCATATGCACCTGCTGCTGTGGGATAGTTGGAGGAATATGTATATCCCGTGACATACACATTCCCTGAGCTGTCAAGGGCTATGGAGTGGCCATAATCATAACCACTTCCCCCTATGAAGGTTGAGGCAAGAAGCTGGCTCAAGTCATTGCTTAGCTTTGAGACAAAGGCATCATAATACCCATTATGACTTGTATCATAAGCGCCTGATGTGGTGGGATAGTTGGAGGAATATGTATATCCCGTTACATACACATTCCCTGAGCTGTCAAGGGCTATCGAAAAAGCTTCATCCGAACCACTCCCGCCTATGAAGGTTGAGGCAAGCAGCTGGGTTAAGTCATTGCTTAGCTTTGAAACAAAGGCATCATAACCAAAATTAGAAAATGTATCATAAGCGCCTGATGTGATGGGATAGTTGGAGGAATATGTATATCCCGTGACATACACATTCCCTGAGCTGTCAAGGGCTATGGAGTGGCCATTATCATAACCACTTCCCCCGAGGAAGGTTGAGGCAAGCAGCTGGGTTAAGTCATTGCTCAGCTTTGAGACAAAGACATCACCACTACTATTATAACTTGTATCATAAGCGCCTGATGTGGTGGGATAGTTGGAGGACTCTGTATGTCCCGTGACATACACATTTCCTGAGCTGTCGAGGGCTATGGAGTAGCCATAATCATAACCACTTCCCCCTATGAAGGTTGAGGCAAGCAGCTGGCTTAAGTCATTGCTTAGCTTTGAGACAAAGACATCACGATATCCACCATTATAGCTTGTATCATATGCACCTGTTGTTGTGGGATAGTTGGAGGAATATGTATATCCCGTGACATACACATTCCCTGAGCTGTCAAGGGCTATGGAGTAGCCATAATCATCACCACTTCCCCCGAGGAAGGTTGAGGCAAGAAGTGGGTCTATGACAAGGGGCTTTGTGAGGTCGTATTCTCCCACATTAAAGGTATAAAGCGTCCCTGGCTCTATTAGCCTATAGGATACAGAAACCTCTACCTCCTTCCCATCTACCTCCTGATAAGCAATAGGCTTTGTAAACCTCACCATCCCAAGTTCCGTCTCTACCTCAAGCTCCCCATTCTCGTTTACATTTAACTTTCCCCCATCTACCCTCACCTTTATCACCTCTGGGTGTGCTCCAGGCTTCACATAAAAGAGCTTCTCCACATTCTTTCCATATGCCTTGAGCTTTACATCTATCCCTTTATACACCTCTCCCAAACTAACAAGCTCATATGTTTGTATCCCACTCTGCCATTTGGATGGGTCATTGCCTTTAAAATAGCTCACCTTTGCCTTAGACACTGACTCTCCCTTTACAGCCTTCACCTTGCCATTCACAAGGGTCTCTTTAACTGCCACTGCCTTCTGTAAGGTGGGAGCTTTTTCGTCCTCTTCCTTTGTGATCAGATCGTGTTTCTTGTGATCCTTTGTCTCCTTGTCTCCCTCCGGAAGGTTATACAAAAGCCCACCATCCTTGGTAACAAACACAGTGCCACCAAAGGTCTTCGCATAATAGGCCACATCCTCATGAAGCTGCCCTTTGTTCTCTATGAAGGGTATCTGAAGTTTGGGCATGGCTGACTTCAGCCTTTCTGCCTGAGCTTTTTCCTTTGAAAGGCTGGAATTGTTTTGCGCATAAGTATCTGGCTTTGTCGAAGCATGTGCCACTGCGTACTTAAATATAGCAGGTGTCCCAAGCAAGGATAGCCTCACAGGGTAAGAGGCTGCTTCCAATTCCTCTGCTGAATTGCTCTTCTCTTTCCTGAACCCCTCTTCAAGGGATATACCAAAAGGCAGGGATAACCCTAAAACGGTGAGAAAGAGAACTCCCCTAGCCAAAGATCGTAGGTATTGAGTTACGCCCATGGCCCCCTCCTTAGTCAGGGTATGAAGTCCTCTCCCGATGAGCTGTGAAGAAACACCGGGGTGTTAGGTTCGAATTTTTAAAACAGTTTTTCAGGCCTTGTCAAGTGAAAGATGAAGAGACGCAGGGATACGGCAAACTCCATGTTTCCCGAGCCTAATTGCACTTACGAAGTGGAAAAACTTGCCATAGTCCCATGAAGAGATGCTACTCCCTGACTGTTTAGGCTTCCTCAACCATCGCCTTTTTCTGCTGCTGCGTACAAGCGTCTTCTTCTCTAATCCCCTGCTATGACCCCTACCGGACTCCTCGTTCTTTTACCCCCTCCTGTTAATTCTACTCGTAAGGTTATGCCTATTACTACAACTTATTTCCTTTCGGAAGGTGCCCGCTCTAAGCAGCGGCTACTACAATCGGTTTTAAATATTGACTTTGACTTGTAGCTCTTACATATATGACACCCAAAGAACAGGCTTGTGACCTATGTCACAGACAAAGCCATAAAAATGGAATTTAATCAACAGTTGGGAATTTAGGTTTGAGTTTTGGAAATGTTACATACGCCTTCGCCAAAAAGATGGGATCTTTGCGGCATGAGGTTTCCGATGAATGGCGTTAAGTAATACCATAGGCTCCCAGTAAGGAGAGCAATGGGAGAAATTGGGGAACGTATGTGCTTCAGATGAAAAGGAGGAAACCACATGAAGACCCTTAGGCTCCTTTTACTTTTGGTTTTTTCCCTAACAATAGCAAAAGCCCTTGCCTTTGCCTCAACACAATACATATCCAAAGAGATCCCTTTAAGATTTACCTTTGACCGTGCAGGGAAGTCGGTTATGTATAAGGAAAGTCCCAGCATACCGGCAGGTTTGCTCACAAGCATTAAGGCTTACGTAGGCGGAGGCGGTTATGTTGGGTCGGGTGGAGTCCCGATTCAGCTATCCATACCTGGGAGGCTCACAATAGAGTGTCCCAAAGACGATATCTTTCCCGGCAATCAAGTAATATGCAGAGCTTGGATTCAAAGCGAGGACGACCCGTCTCACGATGAACTCTCATCAGACTATGGGGCTGAATTCGGAATAAAAGTGGTCACAGAGGACTTCTTCTTTGGAAAGGAATATGAGATAGGCGACTTTGGATACGACTTCCTATTTAAGATCAGAGCCAACGGTAAAATGCCCCTCGGCGACAACTTTTTATGTGATATGGATACTGTTGACTTTTTCTCTTTGCCGATTGAGGAGTTCATCCCAGGGTCAAGTGAGGCAGGAAAACTCATTAAAACCTTGCTCAATATAAATTCGTCATCTGGCGGCTATGACATAATGGCTTTAGATCTTGCGGCTGAAATGGTGATCGAAGGGAAAAAAGTGATATTGATGATTGATGGCAAAGAAGTTGAATTTACAGGATTTAGAGATTCAACCAATTACCCCGATCCTTCAACAGACCCAAATGTCAAGGAATTCACAATTTATATCCCTATAGATGTGGACACTGACCTCAGATATGATTGGGCCTCCAAAAGTATGATTTACGACCCAATCATCCAGTATGAATTCAATGGCTACCACACAATCGGAACATCATTTACCCTGATCCCAGGTATATCCTTTAATATACTACCAGAATTAATAACAAAAGGAAAGAATCCCTTTCAATACTCGTGCCCAAGCCCCTCCACACTCCATAACAGCGATTTCTACGAAAAGTTTGCAGAAAATTTTAGAGTGAGTAATAACATCCCCATATCAATTTCACTGCCTTTAACAGATTCACCCAACCTCCCCGATGTTGCAATAACAAATGTCTATATCAACGGCAAACCAGGCGAAGAGAAGGCCTATGTGGGAGAAAAAACACATATTTCCTTTGACATAACAAACCTTGGCATTAAAGAAACGTCTCAGGATCCCTTTTACAAATTGCACCTTGATTGTTTCGGAGGCCAACCCCATTTTAACTTCAGCGTATATTTAGACGGGCAACCCATAACAACTTCTTCTGGCGATCCTATCGAATTCAGAAGGGTGGATATGGGCACCAATTGGTGGAACGTTTGTGATGCCGAGCCTATTATTTTAGGTGTAAACGAATCCGTCAATATCTCGGGCATAGAGCATCAGTTTGATACAGAAGGCATGCACAGAATAGAGATAAAGATCGCTCATTCAGAATACAAAGGGACCGCAGACGGCAAGCCCGTTTACGCATTAGGTGACTCCAACAGGTCCAACAATAAGGTGACTCTGTATTTAAATGTGCTTCCTCCCAGGGGAACTGTTTACGGACATCTCCAACTGAACCCTTGCACCCCAGACTGCGGAGTTGACGGGATAGAAGTGTGTCTAAGAGATATAAGCTCCCAAGCTTACAACGAGTGTACCACCTCAAATTATGATAATGTACATGGCCACGGCTTCTTCTCTTTTGGCAACGTTCCAACGGGTGACTACAGAATTGAGATACTACCTGTAAAACCTTCTGACAGCGATCTTCAACAAGGGGCTCCTTTTTGGGCACCGAGGATGTTCAGTTTTCATCACGAAGGAGATAATAGCGATGATCTAACCTTTTCTCTGATGCAGTACCAGACTGTTACAGGAAAGGTAATTGATAATACCAACTCGTCTCCAATCTCTGGTGTGGAAGTAGCGCTGGGAGAGTTTGGAAGTATCACAAGTACCACAGACTCAGACGGTAATTTTTCCCTTAAATATTTTATGCCTGGCAGAGAATACAGAATAACTCTCAAACATCTCGATTATCAGACAAAACAGATGGAATTCCTCGTCTTTCCTTGGACCTCTGCAGACACAGTACAGAATTTGGGATCCATGCAAATGGTTTCAGACACAAGTCCACCTTCAATTAATATGAAACCTTTGCCAAACTCTGGTTTTTTTACTAACATTTTAAATTTTTCGTTTACATCTTACGATAACGACAAAGCAACTTATCAATATCGCTATATAATTATGAACAGCTCCGGTCAAACGATTTACACGAGCCCTTGGCAGGCCTATTTAGGTACAACACCTGATAGCTACATTGATATAAGTCACTCCATGCAAAACCTTAACGATGGCATTTATAAGTTCAAGGTGGAGGCAAAAGATCATAAAGACAACACCATCGTAAGTCCAGAAACCACATTCACAAAGGATACCACAGCACCCCAACTTACTATTACATTATCCGATCCTGTGACAGGATCCACACAGAGCACTGATAAAAAAGCGATTGATATAGGGCTAACCATAAGTAACAGTGAACCTGGGCCGCTTTCTTTATACCTTTCAAAGGATGGGCAGAACTGGAACTATGTAACATCGTTCGTGGCAGACAACCCAGGTTATACGATGAGTGTGAAGAACTGGGAGTTTGTGTTAGAGGATGTGTATCTTGGTTCCAAAACCGTGTATGCAAAGTTGGTGGATATGGCCTCTAACCAGGCCACTGCCTCCGATGCCATAGATGTGGACACCACAGGGGCCATTAAATTAGCCGGGGGTTCCCCTTACTGGTACACCACCAACGTCTTGCTTGATATAGGGATAACTCCGCCACCTGGGAATCTCCTATTTGGGGAATGGGGAATGGGTGGCGAAACCAATGTGGGAGATGCGGTTGGCACCCAGCACCTGGCACAAAAGATCGTCCTGGAGGAGACAAAGACATTTAATGTTATTCACTTTTTCATGGCAGAAAACACTGCTGTAGTGGGGACACCTGGGCCATTACACATACAACTTGTGCACAATTTGTTGAACTCGGACCCCAAATCAAGCCAGAATCCTAACAATGTGATTAAAGAGTGGGTTCTTGAAGAAGGCGATGTTAGGTATCTAACGGCAAAATATATTGACTACATACCACTATATCTTGAGCCGGCCATAGTGCTGAATCCAGGTACATATTTCCTGGTGCTCTATTCCGAGACGGTAAGCACTGAGTCCTATTATAGAAAACCCACTGGTTACTATTCAATGTACCAGCCAACCCCACAAAATCACATGCGTTTGGGCTATAATGCCGGTGAAAATAAATGGGTTGAAGTAAAAACAGACACAGAAATCTGGACCCTGAGCTATCAAGCATACTACTCCCCAGAAGGGTCTGTGAAGATCGCCCTTGACGGAAACTGCGATAACCCCCAGTGGAGTTTTGAGGATTTCAAGAAGAATTTTATGATTAATCTACCCCACGATGGTCTAAACACGGTTTGTGTGGAGTATTATAATTCGCTTAACAACACAAAAAACAAAAAGTACTATTCCTCCATAATCATAGACACAACAAAACCTTCGGGTCAGGTTGCCTATACCTTCAGCAAGGATTCCAAAACCTATACCTTCAATTTCTCTGCCTCTTCAGACGTACAATACATAAAGTTTAGCCTGCCCAATGGGTACCAAAAGCTACTGCCCATGGCTCCTTCTATTTCCATAGGGCCGGCTATCAATTCAGATCTTTTCTCCCAAATCGCCTATTTTGATATAGTCAATTTCTCATTTATTGACAGGGCATGGAACGAGTCACCGACTTATACTGTCCAAATCGGCCAGCAGGATGACATCTTCAACCCAATAATCCAGCTGAGTATAAGCGGAGACAATCAATATACAAACTCTGTGAGTGTGTCAGTGCATATTTATGCTGAAGATTCATTTGGGCTATCCGAGATAAAATTGAAGGAGTTAATTACAGGCAAGGAATATGCCTTCTCGGCAAACGGAAAAATTTATTCAGAGTTCCAGGTGATTGATCTTCCCGAAGTTGATTTAAGCGGCACTAAGGTGGTCTTAGACGGAACTTATAAGATTGTAGCGCAAGCCAAGGATACCAATGGAAATATCGGCCATACCATTATTCCCCTAAAAATCACGCTGGATAGGGAACCGCCCAAGATCCAGAATATCAAATTAACTTCCACCGATGGTAAGGACTATACAGTCTCTCCAGATGTGCTTCTTACAATGACACTGGAAAGTGATATGAGTCCACTTTTCTATAGATATAGATTCGAGCCCAATGGCCAATGGACCAACTTTACTCCTATCCAGAAAGGAAGCACAAGCGCTAACCTTATGGGTTACACCCCTTTACCTGAAGAATATGAGATAACAGTGCAGGTCTTGGACGCTGCTGGGAATCTTTCACAAAAGACCTCCCAGATAAAGGTTAACAGAAAGCCCGTCATCAATAGTATAAATTTAAGCAGTCTAAACGATCTCACACCCATCATATCAGTTAACTGCCAGGATCCTGATTTGGACGATATCCCTGTTGCATCCTTTACCATAAAGAAGCAAGATGCTTCAATCCTCTATTCCACAGGAACAATTCAAGGGCTCTACTTTGAAGTGCCCCCAGGATTCCTTTCTTATAATAACCAGTACGGCGTTGTTGCTCAGGTGTTTGATAGCTACGGCCTTGCATCCAATTATTTTGTAAGTTACTTCACCATTACCAAGCCCAAACTTACCGTTGACAAACTGGGAGATGGAAACAATAAAGTCACTTCAAGTGATGGGGCAATTGATTGTGGAAGTATATGCGAGAAGGAATATGATTTCGGCACTGTTGTAACCCTCCATGCCTCTGCCTCAGAGGGTGTTGGATTTACAGGGTGGAGTGGTGACTGCTCTAACTGTGCTGCCGATTCCTCTTGCTCAGTCACCGTCAATAAAGACACTTTGTGCCACGCAAACTTTGCAAAATTGGGCACAATTACTATCAACTCAGGGGAAGGTGGAAGTATTTCCTGCTCTCCCAACCCTGTACCCTATAAAGGTGCATCATCTTGCTCCATAATACCCAAAGAGGGACATCATGTGGTGGATGTAACGGTTGATGGCGTCTCAAAGGGCCCTATCTCAACCTATACCTTCGATAATGTGACCTCAAATCATACCATCCAAGCAGCCTTTGAGATCAACAAGTACAACATTACAACCTCGGCCAGTCCATCCGGTTCAGGCGCCCTCTCCTGTGCACCAAATCCTGTAAGTCATGGTTCCACATCAAATTGTACCATTACACCATACACTGGATATCACATCACTGATGTTAAAGTTGACGGTGAATCAAAGGGCGCTATATCTCAGTTTAGCTTTTCTAATGTAACATCTGATCATAAAATAGATGCATTCTTTGCTGTCAACAAATATAAGATTACGGCGTCAGCTAATCCATCTGTGGGCGGAAGTATTTCCTGCAATCCCGTTGAAGTTGATTATAATTCCAATTCAACTTGCACTATCACCACAAACACTAATTACATTTTGAAGGATGTACAGGGCACATGTGGAGGAAGTCTCAAGGGCAATATCTTTAGTACTAATCCCATCGTGGGTGACTGTACTGTTGTTGCCGCTTTTGAGAAGATTTCTTACACTTTCAATGTGGACAAGAAAGGTCAAGGGAGTGGAGTAATTATCAGCAGTCCGGCAGGCATAAACTGCGGTTCGGACTGCACTGAAACGTATCAAACGGGAACCCAGGTTACACTCACGGCGCAGCCCAATGCCAGCTCGGAATTTGCCGATTGGACTGGTAATTGTTTAGGGACGAGCAAGGAATTTCAGCTCACCATGGACCAAGACAAGTCATGTACTGCCACCTTTAATCTCAAATACTACACCCTCACGGTAAGCACCTCTGGCACGGGGATTGGCACCATCACAAGCCAGCCCTCTGGAATCCAGTGTGGGGACAAATGTGCAGATGACTTTGTTGGAGGCTCAGTAGTTCAACTTAACGCCACTCCAAGTCCTGGCTCCGTTGGCGTAGGCTGGTTTGGAGATTGTGCCCAATGTGGAAGCAATGCCCTATGTGAGATCAGCATGGATTCACACAAGGATTGTACCCATGTGTTCATCTCTGGCCTCAAAACAGGCTGGAACCTCGTGGGTCTTATAGGATCTATGGAGATGGGTATCTTGGATCTTCTGGGCAGCAAGAAAGCCCTGTATACATCCCTGTGGAAGTGGACTGTTGATGACCAGGGGAAAGATGTCTGGGCTGTGTACCTCCCCAATGCCGACAAGGGTGGAGAGGCCTATGCCAGCGCCAAGGGATTCTTGTTTTTACAATCAATTAAGCCGGGAGAGGGATTTTGGGTGCATGTGGCCAATGTCCAAGAGAACGAGCCTCTGGCACTGATAGGCGGTGGCACAGGCACCGTAAGCTCCCTTGAGATCCAAAAAGCAGGCTGGAGCCTCGTTACTCTTAAGGGCGTAAAGGACAAGCCCATTACACAACTCGTTGCTAACAAAGAGGACAAAATTGTCTCTGTTTGGAAGTGGCTCCGGGACGAGGCCAATCCCATGGGTAAATGGGGGGTATACCTGCCTGGGAAACCAGATGCTGGCCTCAGCTATGCCCAGACAAAGGGCTTTGCCTTGCTGGATTCGCTCAAGGTGGGAGAAGGTTTTTGGGTTTATATCCAAAAACTCTCAGAAGGCATGTCCCTGAAACTGGAATAGTGCGTTCGTTAGCACCAAGCCTTTTACCAGAAATTTCTTGGTAGAAGGTGCAGGGTGCTTTTAATGTGCCATGGCTTTAATAGGGGTACTTGTATGTTTTCACCTGCATTAGCCAGAAACAGCCCTCAGAGAATCTAATTCCAAGGCATAAGAGCCGATTCCCGTAAAAGATTAGTCCGAGGAATCCCATGCTTAAAACAAAAGTGCCTTAGGCCGGAGGCTTTGGGAGATTCATGCAAAAATGTTGGTGCCCCCGGCGCGACTCGAACGCACGACACCCAGATTAGGAATCTGGTGCTCTATCCACCTGAGCTACGGGGGCAACTGGTGGAAACTATATAAGGCATGCCCTCTTGTGTCAACGAAAATCGCAGGGATACGGCAAAGTCCATTTTTCAATTTAACTACCAAGTGGCCACTTACGAAGTGGATCGGGGAGATCTCTACACCTCTCATCAAGATCGCACAAAGGGAGGAGCCAAAGCCCTTAGGCAGTGCATTCTCAATCTACCACACCCAACCTGATTTTGAGTTGATTTATGGATATCTTTTAGAACCCTTCTCCAATCGTCCCACTGTTAAGGTAGGATGTCCTTATATGTTCAGCAGGTGCTGGGATCCCCAGATCTTCCCACAACTAAGTAGCCTGCTATTTGATGACCTATCTTTAAGCCCCCATGAGCAAGTGGCTTAGTGTAATGTGCCATAGACCTTTTTGATCCGAATCGCATTTCGCATTAGGAAAAGCCAATTTGCCTTGCTTGGCCAAAGATCAATAGAATGCAGTGCAAAAACTACGGAGGGCTTTTATGGCAAAGGATTACACGCAGCTATGGCAGAGCTTGGGTATCAATCTTCAAAAACATGAAGGACTTTTAACCGTTCTTTCTGAGGCCTATCAGAAGATCTACCTTTCCCAGAAAAACAGGCCTGAAGGCATGAAGTATTTTGACTTTGTGATCTCAGAAGTACACGGGCTCAGGATTGAGGAACTTTATGATGCAAAACAAGAAGGGAGAAAGGTTGTTGGCACCTTTTGTGTCTATGTGCCTGAGGAATTGGTCCTTGCTGTGGACGGAGTTTATGTGGGCCTTTGCGCCGGAGCCGATGTTGGTTCTGAAGAGGCCGAAAGATTCATCCCACGGAATACCTGTGCCCTTATCAAGGCATTTATGGGATTCAAGCTATCAGGTCTGTGTCCTTATGTGGAAATGACCGATCTCATTGTGGGAGAAACCACCTGTGATGGGAAGAAAAAGGCCTACGAGATCTTTGATGAGATTACAAAGAAGATGTATGTGATGGAAATTCCCAACATGAAGCAAGGGACAGACAAGGAACTGTGGGAGAAGGAGGTTATCAGGTTCAAAGAGAAACTGGAGGAACTAACCGCTAAGAAGATCACCTATGAAAACCTCAAAAAAGCTACCCAGACTGTAAACCAAAAGAGAAAGTCCCTTCAAAGGCTTAGTAGCCTTAGGGCATATGATCCAGCACCCATTTCTGGTCTGGATGCGCTCTTGGTTAATCAGATTTCGTTCTATGATGACCCGTTGAGATTTACCCAAAAGGTAAATGAGCTGTGCGATGAGCTGGAGGAAAGGGTGAAGAAGGGGGAAGGGGCCTTTCCCAAGGGAACAATGAGGATACTGATTTCAGGAAGCCCATTTGCCATACCCAATTGGAAACTCCACGCCATTGTTGAAGGCAGTGGAGCTGTTGTGGTGGGAGAGGAATCTTGTGTAGGAGCAAGGAACTATAGGGAACTCACAGATGAAGGCTTTTCCAGCGTTGAGGAAGGGATTAAAAAGATTGCACAAAGGTATCTCACCATTGATTGCGCCTGTTTTACCCCAAACAATGAAAGGCCTGAGCATATAAAGCAAATGAAGGAAACATTGAATGCCCAAGGTGTAATCCATTACTCACTTCAATTCTGCACACCTTATATGATGGAGGCATACAAACTGGAAAAACAGCTCGACCTTCCGTTTTTGCGGATTGAGACAGACTACAGCATGGAGGACTTTGGCCAGTTGAAGACAAGGATAGAGGCCTTCTTGGAAACCCTGACCTAACTCCTTCACCCTTTGGACTGGTTATGTGATCTTTTAAAGCTTCCTGGCCCTGAAGGGTTATAGGAACTATGGGTCTCACCCTAAGGTTTTAAAGTGCCTTGGGCCATAGCTCCCAAGATGCCTTACATTAGGCCAAATATAAGGCCCAGGCCCTATTCCTGGGCCTTGGGAAGTAAGCGAAAGCCCGGTTCATAGCCTTGCTTTTATGTTTCATAGGCATAAGGCTGAGCTGTAATATAGAGGATTGACCATCATAGCATCTTTAAACATACACAGTGGGTTTACAAGCTTAGCCAATTGGGGCTTTGCCAAATTCTTCCAGCTTGGTTCTTCCAAGAGGACCCTATGGAGGGGAATGGCTATTGAGATATGAAGATGGGGCAGCATACCTGGGTTCTTGGATCTATGCTGGGAGATACTTCCCAAAATCTGTCCCTTCTGTATCACCCTTTGCCTAACCAATTGGCTTTCCAGCTTCATATGTCCAAATGCCCAAAGTATTGGGATTCCGCTAGTATCGCTCTGGGTAAAAAATATGGATTCTCCTAAAAAGTCCAAGGCCGTGCCCAATATCACTCCATCACAGGGAGCAGGGATCCCACTTGAGGCAGGTAACCTCAAGAGCCTCCCTCCCTTTTCCCTAAAAAGGCATAGGTCCAAACCTTCGTGGGGCAAGGCCCTCTTTCCCTTTCCCCACCATTTATCCCTTGCCCTAAAGAGCATCCCTGGCAAAAAGGCCCATCTATCAAAGGCCTTTAAATCCTTTGGGTTTGCCTCCAGGATTAGCTCCTGATACCTTAGGGAGGCAAGCAAACCTTTTATCCCTTTGATGAGTTGCGTGTTAGGATTAACGGATTCTGACATTCAACTTCTCTTGTATCCTTTCACCCCCACAGAACATGCACGATTTTCGATTTAGAGCACCTTTATTAACAGGCCCTTGAGGTATTCTGATTCGGGTAGTCCCAACACAAAGGGATGATCCAGGGGTTGTCCCAATCTCTTTAAGACCTTCATCTCCCTTCGTGCATCCATTGCAGCCCAAAGTACGGCCTTTGAAAAGAGCTCCATGGTGACCGCACCAGAGCAACTAAATGTGGCAAGCATGCCTCCCCTTTTTATCAAATGCAAGGCCTGTAGGTTTATGTCCTTATACCCCTTAAGGGCCTGCTTTAATTGCGCCTGGGAGTGGGCAAACTTGGGAGGATCAACTATCACAAGGTCAAATTGAGCCCCTTTCTTCCTAAGCTCTCTTAGCACTTCAAAGGCATCCCCCAATATGTTCTCCTGTTTGCTGCCTGGGATTTGGTTTAAGGCGCTGTTTTCATTTAAAAGCTCCATTGCAGAGGGAGAAAACTCCACATTGGTAATATGCCTTGCTCCACCCCTGTGGGCATACACAGAGAAGGCGCCTGTATAGGCAAAGCAGTTTAATACAGTTGCACCCCGGCAATAACGCTGAACCTCCCTCCGATTTTCCCTTTGATCTATGTAAAAGCCTGTCTTTTGCCCGGTCCTCACATCCACCACGAATAGATTCCCGTTCTCTTTCGCTGTACAAATATGCCTGTCATCCCCCCACAGCAGTTCCGTTTTTGGTTCCAGCCCTTCTTTCTTCCTCACAGAGGAATCACTCCTCTCCCATATGGTGGAGGGATGAAGGATTTCAAGCAGGGTATTGATCACCACTTCCCTGAATCTTTCCATTCCTCTGGTCAAGATCTGTACCACAAGGGTTCTTCCATACCTGTCCACCACCAACCCAGGGAGGAAATCTCCCTCGGAGTTTACAAGCCTCATGATGTCCGTAAATTGGGAGTCAAAGTGCTGAAACCTTGTGCCTATGGCATCCTCGATCCTTTTCTTTACAAGATCCTCATTAGGAAATTCCTCAGGAGCTCTGCTCAAGACCCTGATGGCTATCTGGCTATCTGGATTATAATATCCCCAGGCCAAGAAATCTTGGGAGCTGTCTCGTACCTCCACCATGCAGCCTGCTTCAATAGAACCCCTTATGTCTCCTATTGCACCTGAAAAGATCCAGGGGCTTCCCAGAAGCACCGGCCTCTCTTTTTCTGGTTTTAAGACCACCTTTGGGAACGTGTTGAGGGCTTTCATAGGGACTCCACTGTGGAAGGAGGGTGGATGAAGGGGCTCGAACCCTCGACCTCTGGGGCCACAACCCAGTGCTCCACCAATTGAGCTACATCCACCATCGGCTTTGATATTTAATACATTCCCAGAGGATTTCAACCCCAATTTCGCACCCTCTATAACATCTTGATTTTGTTGGCTAAAAAAATTTAAGCCCACCCCTTTGAAACCTCATATTTGTGCTTGACTATCGGAATTTTCGAGCTTAATAAACGCAGTTCAAAATGGATGAATATAAGGAGAGGAGGTGAACTATTATGAGTGTAATGCTGGCCCAGAAAAGGGAGGTTGCTCCTTGGGGGCTTCAGACAAGCTTGGATATCTATGATTGCAACCCCGAAACCATCAGGGATAAGGAAAAAATAATTGATTACGTGGTAAGGCTCTGCGATCTCATAGGCATGAAGAGATTTGGCGAGTGTCAAGTGGTACACTTTGGGGAGGATGAGCGGGTAGCAGGATATTCCATGCTTCAGCTTATCGAGACCTCTCTCATTTCTGGGCATTTTGCTAATCTCACCAATACAGCGTATCTGGATATCTTCAGCTGTAAGATGTATGACCCTGAGGTGGTAGCCCGTTTTTCTCAGGAATTTTTTGAAGGTAAATCCATAGTGGTGCATGTAACGGAAAGATATTAGTACTGGGTGTACGCCTTTTCCCTTGGATTTAACAAGTTAATCCTACCAATTGTATGCTTAACAATTCATTTATGATTCCGACTTGGCCTTGTGTCTCATAGGGATACAAGGCCTTTTTAATATTTTCCCGTACTTTTGATAGATAATTAATTAGAAACCTCTTGTTTGAATACAAACATCCTCAGGCTATTAACCGTATCTTTTCTCCAAAATACCAGTTGACTTTGGACAAGAAGAGGGTTTAATTTGCCCCTTGTGGTTGATGTGTTCTCCCCCTTAGCCTTTGTATAGGTGCTTGGTAATGGCCACCTGCTCCTTTTGGCAGGTAGAAAAGGAACCCTTAACAATAAGGAGGCACCATGGAATCCAAAAAGATCCTGCTTCCCGAAAGGGAGATTCCGAGACAGTGGTACAACATCTTACCCGACATGCCCAATCCTTTGCAGCCACCCCTTCACCCTGCTACCGGGCAACCAGTGGGTCCCCAGGACCTGGAACCCATATTCCCCATGCCCTTGATCGAGCAGGAGGTGAGCCCTAAGCAGTACATTGACATACCCGCTGAGGTCTTGGACAAGTACCTTCTGTGGAGACCCACACCTCTTTACAGGGCCTACCATCTGGAAAAGTTCTTAGGGACTCCGGCCAGGATCTATTTCAAGAATGAAGGGGTCAGTCCGCCTGGAAGTCACAAACCCAACACTGCAGTACCCCAGGCGTATTTCAACAAGATCTCGGGCACCAAGAGGATAACCACAGAGACAGGAGCAGGGCAGTGGGGGAGTGCCCTGTGCTTTGCATGCAACCTCTTTGGGATCGAAGCAAAGGTGTTCATGGTAAAGGTGAGCTTTTACCAAAAGCCTTATAGGAGGCTCATGATGGAGGTATGGGGCGGTAACTGCGTCCCCAGCCCAAGCGAGGAGACCAATTCAGGCAGGGCCATCTTAGAGAAGGATCCCGACTCTCCAGGAAGCTTGGGCATTGCCATAAGCGAGGCAGTGGAAGCGGCTGTGAGTGACCCCTATACAAAATATTCCTTGGGGAGCGTTCTGAATCACGTGTTGCTGCACCAGACCATAATAGGCCTTGAGGCACAAAAGCAGATGGCCATGGTGGGCGAATACCCCAATGTGGTTATAGGCTGTGCAGGCGGTGGCAGTAATTTTGGAGGCATAGCCCTTCCCTTTGTGAGGGATAAGATAAACGGAAAACAGATAGATATCATTGCAGTGGAGCCCACCTCTTGCCCCACAATGACCAAAGGGCCTTTTGCCTATGACCACGGGGATACCATGAAGCTAACCCCCCTCTTGCCCATGCATACCCTCGGGCATGGCTTTGTGCCTGCACCCATCCACGCAGGCGGGCTTAGGTACCACGGAATGGCACCCATAGTGAGCCAGTTGGTGGTGGATGGGCTCATCAGGGCAGAGGCAGTTCCTCAATTGGAGACCTTCAAGGCAGGGATCACCTTTGCCAGGACAGAGGGCTTTATAAGTGCGCCCGAGACAGACCATGCCATAGCGGTTGTGATCAGGGAGGCATTGAAGGCAAAGGAAGAGGGAAAGGAAAAGGTGATACTCTTTAACTGGAGTGGCCATGGTCTGGTGGATCTGGCTGCCTATGATGCATACATGACGGGCAAGCTTTCTGACTACGAGCTGCCCGATGAAGAGATCCAGAGGGCCTTGGCGGAGATAGCAAACCTTCCAAAGCCACGGGTGGGTAGCAAATGATTCCGGCTCCGCCCGCCTCCTTTTTGATCCGATGTCCCAAGTTGGGTCACCAGATCCATTTCGGATACTGCGAAAGGGAACAGGGGAAACTGCCCTGTTCCCGGGCCTTAAACTGCTGGTATGGGATATTCAATGTGGTGGGCTATTTCAAGGAAAGGTTGGATCAGAGACAGTGGGAGGAGGCCTTTAGTCCTCCCACAAAGTCAAAATTAGAGACCTTAATCGAGCTCATAGAAAAGGCGAAAAAGAGAGGGAAAAGTGACTCTTAGGCAAGAATTCATGTTGGGAAATACAGCAATTGCCCTTGGGCTTTTGGAGGCAGGTTGTGAGATCATGGCCTCTTACCCAGGGACACCCAGTTCAGAGATCCTTCCGGAGTTCATAAGGATTTCCAAACTGGAGGGCCTCAGAACCTATGCGGAGTGGTCCACCAACGAGAAGGTGGCCTTTGATGTGGCATTATCCGCCGCTATAGTTGGCAAAAGGGCAGCCTGTTCCATGAAGCAGGTGGGATTGAACGTGGCCATGGATTCCTTGATGAGCTCTGCCTACATAGGCACAGAAGGAGGGCTTGTGATCGTCTCTTGTGACGACCCAGGACCACATTCATCCCAGACAGAGCAGGATTCCAGGTTTGTTGCCCGAATTGCAAAGGTTCCTGTCTTTGACCCTGCCACACCCCAAGAGGCCAGGGATATGGCAAAGGCTGCCATGGAGATCTCCTGCGAATATAAGATACCTGTAATCCTAAGGCCTGGCATTAGGGTCTGTCACGGTAGAGAGCCCATAAGGTGGGATCCCATTCCTATCCTCAGTGTTGATGCCCAGTTCAAAAAGGACCCCAACAGGTGGGCTGCAACTCCCCGTTTCAGATACCTTTTGCACAAAGAGCTCAACAAGAAATTGGCAGATATCCAAAGCAAGCTTGCAGAGTTGGGAAGTTTTAACAGACACAATCTTTCGGTATTTGGGGAGCACCCACTTGGGGTAATAGCAGGTGGGGTATGTTGGGCAGTGGTGCGGGACCTCTTGGAGGAGTTTGGGAGATTTGATCTTCCCCTTTTAAAGATCGGGACACCCTTCCCCTTCCCCCAGGAGCTGGTGGAAGAGTTCATGTCCAGGTGCTCAAAGGTGTTGGTTTTGGAAGAGACAGACTCCCTCATGGAGTACCTCATAGGGGATAGGAAGCGTGTGTTGGGCAGGCTTTCTGGCCATGTGCCAAAAGAGGGGGAACTTGTCCCTGAAGTTATCCTGCAGGTCCTGGACAGGGTTTTGGCAGAGTTAGGCTTGGAACCCTTGAGGGGAAAAGATGCCACCCATCCCCAATTGGACATCCCATCTTTAAAGCTCCCCATAAGGAAGCCCCGATTGTGTCCTGGCTGCCCGCACCGGCCTGTCTTCTTCGCCATAAGGCGAGTAAGCCCCAAGGCCGTTTTTACATCGGACATAGGCTGCTACACCTTGGGGATCAATTTAGGTGCAGTGGATACATGTCTGGATATGGGAGCTGCCATTACCATGGCCACTGGCTTTTACCATTCCTTTCACTTGGATGGAAAGGTGAGACCCATCATAGCCACCATAGGAGACAGCACCTTTTTCCACTCTGGTACACCAGGACTTTTAAATGCCGTTTATAACAACGCCCGATTTGTCTTGGTGATCCTGGACAATGAGACCACTGCCATGACAGGGATGCAACCCACGCCTGGTTTAGGAATCAAGGCAGACGGCTCCACAGGCAATAAAATTGCCCTTGAAGACGTTGTGAAGGGCTGCGGTGTGAGCTTCTTAAAGGTGGTGGACAGCTATCAGTTGGACCAGGTGATGGAGACTCTCAAAGAGGCCGTGCGCTATACCCAGGCAGAGGAAGGGGGTGTTGCAGTGGTGATTGCAAGACATCCCTGTGTGATCGCCCACAGACAAAAGGCCATCCCCAAAAAGGTCTTGGTGGAAATAGGAGATGAATGCACCCTCTGCGGACTGTGCCTGGAGAGATTTGAATGCCCTGCGATATTCGAAGATCCCAACACAAACAAGGCAAAGATAGACCATGTGTTGTGTGCAGGGTGCGGGGTATGTGTAAAGCTTTGTCCAGAAGGTGCCATAAAGATAATGGGAGGGGCTGGTGAGTAAAAAGGTTTGGAACATATTGCTCTCAGGCCTTGGAGGCCAAGGGATACTGTTTATGGCAAGGGTCTTTGCCGAGGCGGCCATAAAGGAAGGTTATTTTGTGAGAGGAGCTGAAACCCATGGAATGGCCCAGAGGGGTGGTTCTGTAGTAGGACACCTTAGGATCGGAGATGTGGAATCCTCCCTTGTGAGGGAAGGTGGGGCAGATGTCTTGCTCTCCTTGGATGAGATAGAGGCCTATAGGAACCTGAATTACTTAGCCCCCTCATCCGTTCTGTGTGTGAACACCAAGAATTCCCAGTTCCCAAGGGAAGAGGTGAGAGGATTTTTGACAAGGCTTGGGGTAAAGGTGTATGGCTTTGATGCCTTGGGTCTGGCCCTCTCAAAGGGTATACCCCAGTCCGTGAATTTGGCGCTTGTTGGGTATCTTATGGGTACAGGCGCCTTACCCATACAGTACGAGACCATAAGGTCTGTGGTGGAGGGTTTGGGAAAGAAACAGTTATCCGAAAAAAACTTGGAACTCCTGGAGCAGGCCTTCCAGATGGCAAGGTCCCATGCCGTTTAACCCAGCATCAACTGATTCTTCCCTCGGTCCCGTCTCGCTCCCGCCTTGAGGGGATGAGCCCTATCATGGTCCCAATTCCTTGAATATGATTGTCGCACAGTCTCTCGCTGGCGCAGGTGAAGTTACTGGGAATGGATCCCTTGAGGATGAAAAAAATCCTGCAATCAAATTAAAGGGTCTCAAGTGAAGCTGTGTGGAATAATCTTGGCTGCCGGAGCCAGCAAGAGGTTGGGACGGCCAAAACAGCTTCTGCCCTTGGGGGAGTCCACACTCCTTCAAAGGGTGTTAAAGGCATGTCTTGACTCACAATTGAGCAGGGTGATACTGGTCCTTGGTCATGCATATGAGGAGATCTTTCAAAGTATCAGCCTGATCAATGACCCACGCCTGATACTTGTTAGGAACTTGGAATATCACTTGGGGCTCAGTAGCTCCCTCAAGCTGGGCATAGACAACCTGATGGAGGAGGATGCCTTTATGGTTATCTTGGGAGACATGCCCTTTGTAACCTCAAGGGTGATTGATCTTCTCCTTGCCCGCTTTCTGGAGGCAGGCAAACCTTGTTGCACCTATTGGGCCCAAAATCGGCCCTTACATCCTGTGATATTTCACACAAGCCTGAGAGACAGGTTTAAAGGATTGGAAGGAGATGTGGGAGGAAGGCAGATAATAGAGGAGCTTATGGGAGAAGGCCTGGTGGAAAAGGTAACTCCAGCCTTCCAATTACCCATTCACTTGGATATGGATACCCCTGAAGACTACCAAGAAATCCTAAGGATCATAGGAAAGCAGAATAGCTAAAACCGCTTCTTTTGGCCACCAGATAGCTTCTGCGGCTTTTTGTACCTTTCTGGCCAAGCTCTTTTTTCATTTCCGGTCCCTCTCTTGGAACAAGGCAAATGGGGTATTTACTTTTGAGAGACTATGGTGTTTCATTAACCTAAAAGGAGGTACCAGTGGGATTTGATTTAGTGGAAAAGTCACCCATAGAAGAGCTTGGGATTACCATACACATCTACAGGCATAAGAACACAGGCCTTGAGTTTGCCCACCTGGAGAACAAGGACGAAAACAAGCTTTTTTTGATATCCTTTCTCACACCCCCCTATGACTCCAGTGGGCTACCCCATATCCTGGAGCACTTGGTCCTTTGTGGCTCCAAGCGTTTTCCCTTAAAGGAGCCCTTCAGGGAACTCATGAAAGGCACCCTCAATACCTTCTTGAATGCCTTCACCTATCCAGATAGGACCGTGTATCCCGTGGCCAGCTACCACCAGAAGGACCTCTTAAATTTAGTGGAGGTGTACTTAGATGCGGTCTTTGACCCCTTGCTTAGCAAATATTCCTTTTACCAAGAGGCATGGCACATAGACCCAGAAAGGGAAAGGGCACAGGGAGTTGTGTATAATGAGATGAAGGGGGCTTATTCGTCCCCTGAACATGTGTTGGCCACCCTCTCTTTGATGAATCTATACCCTGGGCATCCCTATTGGTATGACAGCGGTGGGAGGCCTCAAGAGATCTTGGGCTTGGAATATGAAAAGGTCTTGGAGTTCCACAAGAGGTGTTATTGTCCCCAAAACGCAAAGGCAATCCTATACGGATCTACGGATGTGGAGCCCATCTTTGGACTCCTGGAGCAGTATTTATGGGAAAGAGAACCAGGACAACCTCTCCCCATCCCCCACCATCATGGCCTTTACACCCCCCAAAGACAGGAAGATACCTACGTCCCCAAGGAAGGACAGTCCAAAGCCCTTGTCTCCCTCAGTTGGGGTCTGGGGGAGGTAACGGATCTTGAGGAATACCTGTTGATGGCTGTTTTGGAAGAGGCCCTGCTGGGCAGCCCAGGTGCTCCTTTGAGGAAGAGGATCGTGGAATCGGGTCTTGGAGAGGATCTGGTGGCAGAGGGCCTTGAAAAGGAACTCAAATACCTGAGCTTCCATGTTGGGTTAAAGGGAGTGGAGCTGGATGAGGCTGAGAGGTTTCATCCCTTTGTCTTTGAAACCCTTGGGGAGCTTGCCCAAGAAGGCATCCCCCATGAATTTATCGAGGCAGGCCTCAATAGGGTGGAATTCAGGCTGAGGGAAGGGAGCGATGGCTGGGCAAAGGCCTTGAACCTGAGTCTCAGGGCCCTGAATGGATGGATTTACGGAGGGCATCCCAAGATATTCTTGAGCTTTTTGGACCCCCTAAAACGACTAAAGAGAAGACTTACTTCCCAGCCCTCCTTTGTGAAGGAGGTGTTGGAAAGGTTTTTCCTTTCCAACACCAAAAGGGCTTTAATCCTTTTAAGACCAGACCCCCAAAGGTCCCGTATGCTGGAGGAAGAAGAGAAGGCCAGGGTCAGGTCCTTATTGGAAGAAAATAGGGGCTTTTGGGAGGCCGAGTACAGGCGATTTGTATCCTTCATGAACACCCAAGAGAGGGAAGAGGATAGGGCAGCTATCCCTCGCCTTCGCATGAAGGAACTCCCCCCTTCTCCAAGGAAGGTGGCCTTTGAAAGAGGTAGCCTTGGAGGGGCACATGTACTGATACACCCAATGGACACAGGTGGAGTGTTCTATGTGGATCTCTTTCTGGATACCTCTTTTGTGGCAGAGACTGATCCCGTATTTTTGCCCCTTTTGGGCAGGTGCCTCTTGGAGATGCACACCAAAAGGTGGAGTATGGAGGAGTTGTCCTCCAGGATCGGGAGGGTCACAGGGGGATTTTATCCCGAATCTGTCTATTTCCATACCTTAGAGGGTGAGAGCAGACGATTCCTTGTCTTTAGGGCCAAGGCCTTAAACAGCAAGGCAGACTCGTTTTTGGAGTTGATGAGGGAGATATTCCTGGAAAGGGAGGGGTGGGAGAAAGAGAGATTTCGGGAGATCTTAAGGGAAGAGATTGCCAAGGTGGAAGAGAGACTCGTGGTGAGGGGCCACGATTTTATGGTCAAGAGGGCACTTTCACACTTTGGCGAGGCCTTTTTATTTGGAGAGGCTGTGTCAGGAATCCAATATCTGCGCTCCCTAAGAAGGCTGAGGGATGGGCTGGAGGCGGATTGGTCCAAGGTAAAGGAAGGGCTAAATTTCATCTACTCCATGCTTTTGAATCAAAAGGGGCTTGTACTGAATCTCACCTGCGATCCGGCGGCAACGGATAGCATCAGGGCCTTGTTGGAAGATTTTGTCTTTTCTTTACCAATTAAAGGTGAGATGGCCCCAGGCACCTTGGGGATTAAGGAGAGGCTTTCAGAGGGACTTGGGGTGCCTTCCCAGGTCTACTATGTGGGCTTTGGGGTACAACTGGACCCTTCTTCCTTTTGCGGTTCTTGGCTTTCTGCCATCAAGTATCTTAAGACAAACTATCTTTGGGAAGAGGTGCGGATGAAGGCAGGCGCATATGGCGCCTCTGTGGGTGTTGATAGGGCCAAGGGGGTTTTATGGTTTTCTTCTTACAGGGATCCCAACCCTAAGAATAGCATCCAGTGTTTTATGAAGGCTGGGGATATGCTAAGTTTCGGTGCCATTGGAGCAGATGAGCTGGAGAGGTTGATAATAGGTGCCATAGGTGACCTTGATAGGCACATGGAGCCTGGGGAAAGGGGTTATGTGAACACCATCAGGACCCTCAAGGGTGAAGACTGGGAGAGGCAATTGAGGGTGTGGGAAGAGCTCTTGGCCACAGGGCCTGGGGAGATAAGGAAATTTGGAGATGTCTTGAAGGATCACTTACCCCATGGTGTTGTGAAGGTGATGGGGCCAATGGAAGGATTGAGGGATTTAAACCTTGTATCCATTGAGAGGATCTTGTGATGTGTAACCTTAGGGAGGCAGTTTTCTGCCAAATGTTTCACGTGAAACATTTAAGGTAACCATGGCCCAGATCATTGCCATAGCAAACCAGAAGGGAGGTGTGGGCAAGACCACCACGGCCATAAATCTGGCCGCATGCCTAAGCCTTGCCAACAGAAAGGTACTCCTCATTGACTGCGACCCACAGGCAAACGCCACCACAGGCTTAGGATACAATTACCGAGTACTTGAGGCAGGCCTCTACGATCTGCTCATGGCCGAGGAGATGTTAACCCTGAACCCTTTAAGCACATCCCTCAAAAACCTCTTTTTGCTACCCTCCACCCCTCAACTTTTGGGAGCAGAGGTGGAACTCACCTCTACCTCCAATAGGAACATAAGACTGAGGGAAAAGGTGGAACTCCTCTTTACGGGTATGGACTACATCATCTTAGATTGTCCACCCTCCTTAGGCTTTCTCACCATAAATGCGCTGGTGGCAGCCCAATTCCTCCTGGTACCGGTTCAGTGTGAATACTATGCCCTGGAAGGTCTGGCCCAGCTCATGAAGACCTTGGACACCATCAAGGCCACCTTAAACCCACACCTAACTCTTTTAGGCCTCCTCCTCACCATGTTCGACCAGAGGAACCTCCTGAGCAATCAGGTGGCAGAGCAACTGAGGAAAGGTTTCGGCAACAAGGTATTCAGGACCATCATCCCCAGGAATGTGAGGCTCAGCGAGGCACCCAGTCATGGAAGGCCCATAGTGCAATATGATATAAAGAGCAAAGGGGCCCAGAGCTATCTGGCCCTTGCTCAGGAGCTAATAAATAAAGTGGAGAAGGGAGATGGGCAAAAGACAGGTCTTGGGTAAGGGGATAAGCGCCTTGATCCCAGAGGCAGAACAAATACAAGGAGCCACATCCCTTTTTTACTGCCCTGTGGCCCTCATAAGACCAAACCCTCACCAACCCAGAAGGCGTTTTGACGAGGCATCCTTGAAGGAACTGGCAGACTCCATCAAGGAAAAGGGCCTCCTTGCACCCCTCTTGGTCTCAAAGGCAGAGGATGGATATGTCCTCATCGCAGGAGAGAGGCGCTGGAGGGCAGCCCAGTTGGCAGGCCTTGAAAGGGTTCCTGTGGTGGTGAGGGAGGCAAGCCTACCCGAGCTACTGGAGCTTGCCCTGGTGGAAAACCTCCACAGGGAAGACCTAAACCCCATCGAAGAGGCAGAGGCCTACCGTAGGCTCTTGGAGATCACAGGCCAGAGACAGGAGGATCTGGCAAAGAGACTGGGAAGAGATCGCTCCACCATTGCCAATGCCCTCAGGATCCTAAAACTTCCCAAAGACATACAGCAGGCAATTGTGGATGGCCAGATCACAATGGGGCATGCAAGGCTATTGGCAGGTATCCAGGATCCAGACAGACAAAGGGAGCTTTTGGGCCAGATCCTCTCAGATGGCCTTTCGGTGAGGGCGTTGGAAAACAGGGTGAAGAAAGCAAGATCAAGGCAAAAGACAAAGGGCATATCCCCTGAGCTAAAGGCTGTGGAAGAGAGGCTCAAGCAGGCATTGGCCACAAAGGTGGAGGTGAAACCCTCCCGAAGAGGTGGAAGGATGGTGCTCTATTTTGCAAACCAAGAGGAACTCCAGAGGTTGGTGGAGATACTCCTGGGCCTGCTGGGCTCAGAAACTGTTTAGGAAAGAAGAGATGGAGAGCCAGGCCAAAAATATAATTTTAGTGATAGACGGTCAGGGAGGAGGGATAGGGGCTACCATAATAAAGGCCCTCAGGTCAGGGCTAAACGACGATCAGCTCATCTGGGCAGTGGGCACCAATTCCGCTGCCACAACTAAGATGATGAAGGCAGGTGCCAATAGGGGAGCCACGGGTGAAAATGCGGTGTTGGTTACGGTCCCTAAGGCCCAAATCATCCTGGGCCCCATCTCCATCGTACTTGCCAACTCCATGATGGGAGAGGTAACCCAAAAGATGGCAGAGGCAGTGGCAAGCTCCCAGGGGATCAAGATCCTGCTTCCCCTCACCCAGGAACAGGTATACATTGTGGGTACCTCTACGCAACCACTGCCACACCTGGTGGAGGAGATGCTATTAAAGGTAAAGGAGGTGATGAAGCTTGTGTGAGGCAAAGGCCTATCTCATTAAGCAGGAAGGAGAGCAGGAGCTCATGGAGGCCGTGGACGAGATGGTCCAAAATGGCGATGAAATAACCCTGAGCTCCATCTTTGGGGAGAAGACCACCGTAAAGGGCAGATTGGTGAGATTCTCCCTTGTGAACCACAAGATCCATATCTTGCCCAAGGAATGAGGCAAGTCTTGGATGCATGGACTCCAACATAAACCAAAAGGGGGATGGCATGCAGGAATTTCTCAAAAAGATCCATTGGCTTGGGCATGCAAGCTTTAGGATAGAGGGTAGCAAGATATTGTACATAGATCCCTTTGAGATCAAGAAAGGCCCTCAAGCAGATATCATCCTCATATCCCATGAACACTACGATCACTGCTCTCCAGAGGATGCGAAAAAGATCCAAGGGCCTGACACAGTGATCGTAACAGAAAAGGACTCCAAGAAAAAACTATCGGGAGAAGTAAAGACCCTTGCGCCCAACGAGGTAATAGAGGTAAAGGGTGTAAAGATCAAGGCGATCCCCGCTTACAATGTGGCTAAGGACTTCCACCCAAAGAAAAAGGGTTGGATAGGATTCTTCATAGAGATGGACGGCTTTACCCTATACCACACAGGTGATTCAGACCTCATCCCTGAGATGGAAGGCCTTAGGCCTGACGTGGCCTTTCTACCCGTTTCAGGTACCTATGTTATGGATGCCTCAATGGCAGCGGAGGCAGCCTTAAAGATACAGCCAAAGGTGGTAATCCCCATGCACTACGGATCCTTCATCGGCAGCACCTCAGACGCAAATAGACTCAAGGAGGCACTAAAAGGTAGAATCGAAGTGGTGATACTAAAAAAGGAATAAAAGCACACTCCCTTATTCCAAAGCCCATTCCTAAAAGGCCTTATGTGGATGGATCCACATAAAAAGCCTCCAAGGAGGGGCAAAAGGGAGGGAAGGATTTCAAGGGCCAAAAAGGGCCCATGAGTTCTAGCTTACCTTTTTCAGCCAGACACCACCCAACACAGTCCATTGACAACGAAAATCAAGTACACCTATAATCCCTTCAAAAGATTTCAAAGTGATTCAGAATTTACGGAGTGACATATGAATATGGAAGCGACAAACGAAGCACAGACAGCTCCTATGCCAGCATCGAGCAAGAGAAAGAAGCTCCTTGTGGGAGGAGCCATACTCATTGCCCTTGTACTCATCATAATGTGGCTAAACAGCAGGAAACCACCTTTGGTAGAGGCGGTTCCATATGATCGGGAGGTAAAGGGAAGTGCCTTTATAAATGCAAACCTCTTGCTCTTGGACCAGATGATGCAAAACTGGCTTCCCAATGACAAGCTCTGGCCCACTGTGCTCTTGGATAACATGCCCAACTTTCAGCTTGGGGAACTGGAGCTTGTGAGGTACAACATAAGGGTCCTGAGGGACAGGCTCTCCAGGATGAGAAGTACAGACAAGCTTGACCCCTTCACGGAAAAGGCCTTTAGTGCCCTTGCCAATGACCCCAAAAAGTGGTGGTTCCCCTCTGCAGAGAGCAAATGGAAGGAGGCCCACAAACATCTAAGCCTCTATCTGGAGGGTCTCAGGGCAGGCACATCCAACTTCTTTCCAAGGGCCGACAACTTGGCAGAGCTCTTCCAGGACATAAGCTCCCTCCTGGGGGGTGCTAATACCAGGCTTCTGAATGCCTCCAAGGACATGAAGGTGATCAGGGCGGTGGAAGACCTCCCCGAAGGCTCACAAGGCCAACAGACGGAGGTGGAGTTACATGTCCCCTGGTACAAGGTGGATGATAACTTCTATTACGCCCAAGGCATTGCCTATGCCCTTTATCCCACACTTTTGGCTGTGAAACTGGACTTTAGAGAGGTTTTGACCAAGAAAAACTGCATGAGCCTGCTGGACAGCATCCTGGAAGACTTGCGCAGGTGTTATTTTGAGCCACTGATAGTCTTCAACGGAGAGATAGACAGCATCTTTGCCAATCACTCCCTCAACCTGGCAAGTGTGCTGGCAGATGCCAAACAAAAGATGGATTCCATTGTGGTCACCTTAACAAGGGGCTAATTATTGCACGAGATGTCCATAGCAGAAGGGATCATTGACATCCTGAGGGAAGAGATGCACAAACACAACGCAAGGGCACTTAAAAGGGTCACCGTACTGGTGGGTAAGCTCTCCATGGTGGTCCCTGAAAGCCTCACATTTTGCTTTCAGGTGCTGGTGGAAGGCACAGATCTTGAGGGTGCGGAGCTCATAGTGGAAATAATCCCCCTCAGGGGAGTATGCCACGATTGCGGAAAGCCCTTTGAGTCACAGGACTATGTATTTGAGTGCCCTGCGTGCAAAGGTCCCAACATAAGGCTTACAGACGGACAGGGTATCTACATCTCTGAAATGGAAATAGAAGAAAGGAGCGAATAATGGCAAAGCTGGACCCAGAGACCTTCTCCATGATCCTGAACACAATAGACAAGTTGGAAAAAGAAAGGCTTCCCCTTGAAAAGAAGCTGGAACTGGACAGACTGGGTGAATTTCCCCACGAGCTCATAAGGTTCATGCTGAGCAAAGAAATGGCCTTGCACCTTATATTTATCCCCGAAGAGTTCGGAGGCTTAGGGGCAGGGCCTACTGAGGTGGCTTCTATATCCGAGAGGATGGCTAAGATGGACCTGGCAGTGGCAACATCCTTTTTGGGGATCTGTCTTGGTATGGACCCATTAAGGGTGGGAGCTACACCACAGCAGAAGGAGAAGTACATCACAAGGATAGCAGAAGAGGGGCTCATTGTGGCCTACGGGGTTACAGAACCCAACGCAGGCTCCAATGTACAGGCACTTCAAACAAAGGCAGAAAGGGTGCTTGACAAAAACGGCCAAATCTGGGGTTACAAGCTCAACGGCCAAAAGCAGTTCATCACCAACGCAGGCGTGGCAGACCTCTACACCATCCTTGCCAACACACCAGAAGGCCCTTCCTTTTTTATCGTGGAGAGAGGCACTCCAGGCCTAAATCCGGGCAGGCACGAGGACAAACACGGGATCAGGGCATCTGACACCTGCCCCATATCCATTGAGGATCTGTTGGTCCCCAAGGAAAACCTCATAGGTGAGGTGGAGGGCCAAGGTCTAAAGCAGGCCAACCAGGTCTTTGGATACACAAGGCTTATGGTGGCGGCCCTCGGAATCGGGGGAGGAACCGCTGCCCTTGAAAGGGCCATTGCCTATTCAAAGGTGAGGATACAATTTGGAAGCCCCCTCTCTGAAAAACAAGGCTACACACACAAGCTTTTGATCCCCCATGCGGTGAGGCTGGAGGCGGCCAGGGCCTTTGTGCAAGAAGTGGCCAAGAGACTGGAAGAGACCGACCAAGACTTACAGGTGGAAGGCTCGGTTGCAAAGTACTTTGCCACAGAGACTGCGGACATGGCAGCCAATGATGCCATCCAGGCCTTTGGCGGCTACGGTTACATGAGGGAATACGAGGTGGAAAAGATAAAGAGGGATGTAAAAATCCTGACCATCTACGAAGGAACCAGCGAAATACAGAGAAACATCATATCCATCTTCAGGATGAGAGAGACGGTTAGGTCCAAGGGAGGCTTCTATGAAAACATGGCCCAAGAAGCCCTCCAGTTGGGAGATGAGCTTTTGGGTAAGGAGCTAAGCACAGGGTTTCAATACCTAAACAAGCTGATAATGGGAATGAGAAAAGAAAAGCTCACATCCCACCAATACCTCATGTTCCTCTTGGCAGATATCATGGCATACCTTGAGGTGGCCCTGGCCATGGCCAAGAAGGCCAAATACCAAACCCACACCAAACCCTCCAAGGAGTTTATGTGTGCCGCATCCAGGCTTATCACAAGAGAGGCATTGGAAAAACTCTTTTTGAATTCCCTTAAGATTGGTCTATCGGAGCTGGATCCCAAGGTTATACTCTCGGAGATCTCCTTGCCCCTCATACTAAAGGAGCTCTTGGTGGACATGGATCGAATCAAAGGGGAGTTGATTTCCTGAGCCTTATGGCACCCAAGAAAAGATTTAGAGAAAGGAAGCTTGAAAGACCCAGCAGGAAAGAAAAAAAGCTAAAGATAGAGCCTGAACTGAAAAAGGTGCTTTCCCTCATAGGGGTGCCTGAGCAAACGGGTTTTGTGCCAGATCCCTTTCAGCTGGAAGCGGTTAGGTTGGTGGGAGAGTCAGATGTCTTGGTTTCCGCACCAACGGGCTCGGGCAAGACCTGGATTGCATCAGAGGCCATCAAGCTCTATCTATCCATGGGAAAGAAGACCTGGTATGCAACGCCTTTAAAGGCACTTTCCAACTCCATCTATGAGATCTTCCAAAACACCTTTGGAGCCCATCTATGTGGCATACTCACAGGAGATCGAAAGGAAAACCCCGATGCCCCCATTATAGTGGGAACCACAGAGATATTGCGGAACCAGCTATACGATGCCATGTACCAGGGTGAGGATCTAAGGACCGACCTGGTGATCCTGGATGAGGCCCATTACATGAGCGATGCCGACAGGGGCGTGGTCTGGGAAGAGGTAATGATATACCTCCCCTTTAGGATCAGGCTTGTCCTGTTGTCTGCCACCATCTCCAACGCAGAAGAGCTGGCAGGGTGGCTCACAGAGGTGAGGGGAAGATTCGTAAGTGTGGTAAAGGCCACCAAAAGGCCGGTACCCCTTAAGTTGCTCTACTACGATCCCGAGGGCATGGTCCTCTCATTTACCAACAAAAGGGGCCTGAGCCAAAGGGTGGAAAAGATCCACGCCTTAAGGGCACACAAGGGCCAAAGGCCTGATTACGGAGAAATCATAAGGGACCTCCGTTCCCTGAACCTATTGCCTGCCATATTCTTTCTAAAGTCCAGGGAGGACTGCGACAGGGCCATCCATCAGTGTGAGGAGACAAGGGGAGACGAGGCAATAAAGGAAAGGCTAAGGGCAGATGTGGAGGGATTTTTTGCACAACACCCCCATCTGGCCAACCATAGACAGTTGGACGTCTTGTTGCACAGAAGGGTTGCCTCTCACCACGCAGGCCAACTGCCCGCTTGGAAGTTGTTGGTGGAAAGGATGATGAACCAGGGCTATCTGGAGGCCATATTTGCCACCAGCACCGTGGCAGCAGGCGTGAACTTCCCGGCCAGGACCGTGGTATTGCTACAGAGTGACAGGTACAATGGCAGGGGATTTGTGGGCCTTACCTCCACAGAGTTCCATCAGATGATAGGCAGGGCCGGGAGAAGGGGAAAGGATAGCATAGGATTTGCCCTGGTAGTACCCGGCCCACACCAAGACATAACGCATCTGTATGAGCTTTCCAAAAGTCAGCCCGAACCAATAAAGAGCCAGCTAAAGATAAACTTTTCCATGGCCTTAAACCTTCTCCTCTCCCATACCCCCAGCGAGATCAGATACCTACTTGAACGCTCTTTCCTCACCTTTAAACAGGTGACGGAGCCGGTAGAGGATCAAAGCCTTGGTCATCTCAAGAATAGGCTAAAAGAGCTTGTAAGAAACGGGAGATGTGATGCCCACAATCCCTTTAAGGTAAGGGAAGAGTACTTGAGCTATCGGGCCCTGAAAAGGGAGTTGGAGGCCCTCAAACGGGAAGGGAAAGAGAACCTATTTGCCTCCAGGTTGAAGGAATTCTTTCCAAAGGGAAGGATAATCCAGCTAAGGGATAGATCCATGAATGTGGTCTTATACCACCACCATGTTCAAAGGACACCGGAGCTGGTATGTATGGCCTTAGGAAAAAGCAAGAAGGGCGCCAAGAGGTCCATCAAAAGGGCAAGGCTCCAGGAGGTGGAAAGGATTTACAACCACATAGAGCCTGACATCTCGGACATGGACAGCCTAGTGGAACGCATGAGGGAGCTCTCCTCCCAGATGGAGGAGCTGAACCTAAGCTCTTACTTTGACCAGGACCTCTTGTTAAGGATCAGAAACAGGGAGTTGGCCTTGGGCCAAACCCAATGCCACGGCTGTCAGAACCTGAACCTCTGTCATGGCAGGCACAAGGCAGAGATCCTTGGCTTATTAGAGATCATGGACGAATTCAGAGAGAGGGTAGGACCCTCCAGGGAAGAGGTGTGGCTCAGCTTTGAAAGGCACCTGAAGTTCTTGAAGGCCACAGGCTTTGTGGATGAACAAAACAGGCTCACCTACGACGGGTATTGGGCCTCAAAGCTGAGACTGGATCATCCCCTTTTGATAGCGGAGCTGATACGCAAAGGAAGCATTGCCCGCCTTGAGCCAGAGCTTGTTGCAGCTGCCTTTGGTCCGTTTGTTTGGGATAGGAGCCAAGAGGTGTTTTTGAGGACAAGGGGAAGGCTGGATATCACACCCTATGAGAACCTCTACGAAAGGATCCTGGAGGATCTCCTGGACATGCTGGATAAACTTGAAACAAACGGCTTCCCCATCCCCCAGATACCCTTTTGGCCTGGGGTGGCAATCTATGGCTGGGCCAAGGGCATGCCCTGGGAGGCACTCATGGGTGTTGTAAAGGCAGACGAAGGAGATGTGGCCTCCTTGATTGTGAGGACCGTTGACCATCTTAGGCAGGTATCAGGCCTTAAGGACACCCACCCTGAATTGGCACAGGCATCTGAGGTGGCAATAGGGCTCTTGATGAGGGAACCCATCTACTTGGAGCAGGCCCAAGAATGAGATTGGAAGACTGCAGAGTCCTTTCCAACGAAAGTGTGGCAACCAACACCTACCTTCTGAGACTTTTGGGCAAGGATATCCCAAGGCTTGCCAAACCTGGGCAATTTGTGATGTTAAAGTTAGGGGCCCCACTGGACCCCTTACTACGTAGACCCTTTTCGGTGTTCAAGGCCTTTGAAGAGGAATTCTGGATACTCTACAAAAAGGTGGGGAAGGGCACCTCCCTAATGGTGCAGCTCAGTACCCACCAGATCGTCTCTGTAATGGGCCCTTTGGGCAATGGCTTCTTTTCGCAGAGCGGAGAACTTCACCTACTAGTGGGAGGGGGGATTGGTCTTGCAGGGATAGGGCTTTTGGAGGAGAGGCTGGAAGGAGAAAAGAAGGTCGTGTTGGGGTTCAAGTGCGGCACGGATGTCCCGAGCTCCCTCATCAAAGACCACCACCTCCTATTTACAGAGGACGGGAGTATGGGTGTAAAAGGCACTGTATTGGATGGAATAGAGCAGATACTCTTGGCAAATAGTGGGAAAAGGGCGCTATGCCTTTATGCCTGCGGAAGCCTTGGGATGTTGCAGGCAGTCTCAAACCTATGCAGATCCCTTGGGATAAGATGCCAGGTGCTGATGGAATCCATCATGGCATGTGGTGTTGGAGCCTGCCAGGGATGTGTGATTAAGACTACCAAAGGCTATAAAAGGGCCTGCAAAGATGGACCTGTATTTTGGGAAGACCAGCTCATATGGGACAATAGCACATGACGGATCTAAGCATTGAATTGGCAGGTATGCGACTCAAAAATCCGGTTTTGGTGGCTTCCGGCACTTACGGTTATGGGAGGGAATATTCCGGCTATTACGATCCAGGCCTCCTGGGCGGAATAGTGATAAAAGGCCTATCGCTCATGCCACAAGAGGGCAACCCTCCTCCCAGGATCCTGGAGACACCTTGCGGCATGCTGAATTCCATCGGACTTGCCAACGTGGGCGTACAGGACTTCCTGGAGAACTACCTCCCTTCTCTCCAAGGGCTCGATACACATATCATCGCCAACATATACGGAAAGAGCCTGGAAGAGTACGTGGAGGTGGCCAGAGCCCTTGAGGGCCAACAAAAGATCTCTGCAATCGAGGTGAACATATCCTGCCCAAATGTGAAAAAAGGCGGACTGCTCTTTGGTGCTGATCCACAGGCAGCCTTTGAGGTAGTAGAGGCCATAAAGAGGGTCTATTCAAGGCCCCTTATTGCAAAGCTTACACCCAATGTGACGGACATAGTCCCCATTGCCAAGGCAGTGGAGCAGGCAGGAGCAGATGCCATCTCCCTCATCAATACATTGCGGGGAATGGCAGTAAACATTCACACAAGGCGGCCTATCTTAGGGGCTGTGTTCGGTGGCCTCTCAGGCCCTGCCATAAGACCGGTGGCTGTGTACATGGTCTACTGTGTTAAAAGGAGTGTAAGCATCCCTGTGATAGGAATGGGAGGCATCATGAAACCAGAGGATGCTCTGGAATTCTTCATTGTGGGTGCCAGTGCAATACAGGTGGGCACTGCCAATTTCGTGGACCCTTATGCGCCCATAAAGATCATAAAGGGGATCCAAAAATATCTAATCGAAAACAACCTGAACTCCATCCAAGATCTCATCGGCACCCTCAGGACCTAGCCATCGCCTCTACCCAAGTTCACGATTTAAAACTTTTTTCTGGGTAACATCAGCAGTTGCAAGTTGGGCACCTTGAGTTTGGTCACTACATGGAAGAGAGGAGGTAGCGGGTTTATTGAGTTTTTCGTGTTTATTGGGTTCAAGAACGAGCAAGCCATCCAAGACATGCGAGAAACCCGAAAAAGCAAACCCAACATCATGATTCAACAATTTTTTCTGAGTAATATCAATCACTTGCAAGTGGGAGACCTTGCATTTGGGCCATGTTGATATTTTTAGAGGATCGTCTTGATGGTTTTGCCTGGCCGATGGGGGAGTTTTAGGGCATCGTAGATGCGGATGTGGAAGGGTTCGGGCCTAAAAGATTTAAGGAAACAGGGGTTCACGACCTGTTACAATACTCTCAATACGATATGCCAGTTCCTTCCACCTTTCCTCAGGGAGCTCAAAGTTTGTACCCAGGTTCAACAGTGTACGCTGTCTTGGGCCTTACATCATCCCCCGCAAGTGCTTGAAATTCTCAGATCTAAAATTTTGGGAAAGGCAAAATTATGCCGATTTTGGGCTTTCAGCATGAAGTTGGGTTAAACATTGGAATCTTGGGGTCAGGAACCTGGATCACGCCTTTTCAAATTCAAAGGACACAATATTTTTTGAACTCTTGCTCCATTCGATACCGATCAAATAGATCTGGTTATATTTGCCCATATACTTTTCGTAATACCTTTTATCCCTTATCTGCCTTAGGGCAGTGCCTTCTGCTTCATTTTCCACCACTTTAA
>Ga0078972_1004782_pt1 | contig 36056 bp, 33 predicted proteins | sample YelNatPaOPGAMG01_FD_67568 | JGI IMG/M metagenome (GOLD analysis project Ga0078972, IMG submission 67568) | Hot spring thermophilic microbial communities from Obsidian Pool, Yellowstone National Park, USA - OP-RAMG-01 (SPADES assembly) (version 2) | ecosystem: Environmental > Aquatic > Thermal...
GCGCCACCATTTCCCTGATCCGTTCCTGGTTCACCCCGCGCGGTGCGGTAACCACCAGTCCCTCCCGGGGCGTCATTTTGAGTCCGATGGTTTTCCGCCGCCCCGAGACCGTTATCGTAAAGTCCAGCCGCCGGCCGTCGGGGAGGTTGATATGAGCGACCTTCGCCATCCAGGTAATCATTCTTTGCAGTGTTATTGGGCCATCTCCAGGTCCTCGTCCTCGTCCGGCCTATCCTCGCCCCAGAGGTAGGGGTGGGCGGGTTCCTCGAAATCCGGGATAAACCAATCTTGCAACTTCAGGGCCTTGTAGCCGGTCTCGTCGTCCGCCAACTCGTCCAGCGAGGCATCGAAAAGAAAGGTATACTCCTCATCCACGAAGGCAACCTTTTCGAAATGGCGGAAATCAAGGTCGGCATCGCCCTCCGCCGCTTTTCCCGTCTCTTTGTCCTCCAGCATCAGGGACGCCACGGCCTTTTCAATTATGGTATACAACGCCAGGCACTCCCCGGTGGAATGGGCGATTTCCTGGCCGTGCCAGTCCATCAGGCGGCCCGATACGGCCACCACGCAAACGATGAATTGCTTGATGAAGGATTCGGTATACCGGGGACGGTAATGTTTGGGGAGGCATTCGGCCACGATGATAGTATGCTCCGGGTTGCGGCCCCGGTACATATTGGCATAGTCCTCGAGGATTTCGTCGATGAGCGCCCTGGCCGCTTCGACCAGGGCCCGGTGCTGGCGTTTGGAAAGGATGTGGGTTCTCCGGTCTTCACCACCGTTATCGCATTTCTTCCACCCGCCGAGCGATCCCATGGCAGTCATCCTCCCCCGACCATTCCTTGAAAAGATTATACCATTACGACCGCCGCCGTGAAACACTTCGCCGAAAACATGAGCGAGGGACATGCCCCTCGCTCCATCGACCGTCCGTGACGAATACACCGCGAAACGATACCGGGTGTCAGGCCGTTTCGACCTGGATCTCCTTGGGCTTGACCTTCTCCTCTCAGGACAGGACAATCTCCGGAACGCCGTCCTTGTACGCGGCCTTCGTCTGGTCCGTCTTCACCACCCGGGGCGGAAGGGAAACAGGCTGCCCTGCCCCCCGCGGCCCAATCGGGGCGGTTTGTCGGAATGGCCCTGCCGGCCCGGTGTGAAACTGTGGCGAGCAGGTCCGCCGAAAAATCCCTGCCTCCTGCCAGCGCCTTCCCATGGAAAAATCCACCGGCAGTCGCGGTGGATCGAAAAACTGCGGGTGAGCAAGCCTGTAAGCCGGGTTCTGTCGTGGATGATCATCTATCTGGGACGCCAGTTGCCTGACGCCTCGTGCGACGCTACCCGGAGGCGGGACGGGCCGCCCCGTATGCCTCCCTATTCGGTCTTGCTCCAGGTGGGGTTTACCTAGCCGGCAAGTCGCCATGCCGCTGGTGCGCTCTTACCGCACCGTTCCATCCTTACCGCCCGGTACACACCGGACGGCGGTTTCTTTCTGTGGCACTATCCTTGGGGTCGCCCCCACTGGACGTTATCCAGCACCTTCGCCCTGCGGAGCCCGGACTTTCCTCAGGCGCGGCCCCAAAAGGGCCGGCCCGCGACCATCCGGCTTACTCACCCGAATATTTGGTTTTCTTCTATTATACCACGCCGCGGCCGGACGGGCAAGCCGGTCAACACCTTCGCTCCGTCCGCTCCCAGTAGAGCAGGCGGCCGCAGTTGGCGCAGTGGACCATACCGTCGTTCATCTTCAGCCGTTTCAGATCGTTGAAGGGAACCGGCATGCCACACCCGTGGCAGATGCCTTTGGCCACCCGTCCGACGGGATCCTGGAAGCGGGTGCGCAGTTGCACGTAGCGCTTCCAAAGGCCGGAATCAACCGCGTCGATCAAACGTTGCCGGGCCAGCGGAATCTGGGCCAGGGTTTTCCGGATGTTTTCCACGTTCAGTTGATAGGTGGCCTGCAGGCGCCGGTATTTCTCCTTGTGCCTGATCAGGCACAAGGCCTGTTCTTCGATCCGGCGGTGAATACGCTCCATGACCGCCGTGAGGGAAGCGGATCGTTCCTCCAGCCGCTGCAAGTTCTCCTTCAACGTCCGGACCCTCTGCAGGGTGACGTGGTCCCGGGCCCCGGGAGGCAGGCCCTCCCGCAACTCCCGCTCGATACAGGCGATCTGCTCGCGCATCTGGACGTCCTCCTGGTCGAAGAGGCGCATCTCCATCTTCAGCCGCCCGTATTCTTCCCTGGTCTCCTTCAACTCCTCCTGGGCCAGATCGATGCTGTTCTTGAGGTTTTTCAGTTCCGCGGGCACGGTCTGGTCCTTGAGCCGCTCCTCAAGAACGCGCCGGTGCATGTCGAGCACCTGGATCTCCCAAAGCAATTTCATGTTGGGCATGAGAATCGCTCCCCCGGCCTCCACAAGGATCTCCTGCCTCTTTTCCATGCTACCTTTCCGATTCCACTATACAACGATTACGCCGCACGTGCCAGCCTCCGGCGCCAAAGGGCAAAACTTCGGGCCGGACGGATGTCTACAGGTAACGGAACGGTTCGTCCTGGTGACCGGCCAGACGCACCTCCACCGGCCAATTCTTCTCCCGGCAGCGCTCTTTCAGAAAGGAGGCCAACGCCGGCAGGACGACCCTTTCCGTCGCCGCATGGCCGGCCTCGACAAAGGCCAGGCCCTCGGCCAGCATATCCTGCCCTTCGTGGTACTTTACCTCCCCGGTCACCAGCACGTCGGCACCCCGCGCCCGGGCCTCGCGCCAGAGGGAACCGCCGCTGCCGCCGGCCACCGCCACTTTTTGCACCGGCATCTCCTGCGGGCCGCCGTAGCGTACCCCGTCCGCCGCCAGAACGGACTTCACCCGCCGGGCCAGGGCGGCCAAAGGTACGGCTTCCGGCAGGGAGCCCAGGCGGCCCAGCCCCGGCCTTGCGAAATCGTTTTGCAGGGCATAGAGGTCGTAAGCCACCTCTTCGTAGGGGTGGGCCCGGCGCATGGCCTCGATGACCGCCGCCACGCGATGGAAGGGTACGATGGTTTCCAGGCGCGCCTCCGCCACCTCGGCCAACCGGCCCTCCTGGCCGAGAAAGGGACTGGTGGACGGCCCCGGGCGGAACGTGCCGGTGCCGGTGACGGCGAAACTGCATTGGTCGTAGGCGCCCACCGCCCCGGCTCCGGCCGCCCAGAGGGCCTCGCGTACCGGCTCCAGATGGCTCACGGGCACAAACACGGCCAGCTTGAGGTATCCGCCCGCGTCCTGGCAGCCCAGGGCTACGCCGCCGGCGAGACCGAGTTCCCGGGCCAGGACCGCGGTTACTCCCGCCGGGGCCCGGTCCAGATTGGTATGGGCTGCGTACACGCCTATGTTTTTCGCCAGGCAGGCGGCGACCAGGCGTCCCCGCGCTTCGTCCAGACGGACGTGGGACAGGGGCTGGAAGAACAGGGGATGGTGGGCCACGATGAGGTCCCCGGCCCCGCTTTCCTCCACCACCTCCCGGTGCACGTCCAGGGTCAGGACGATCCTTGCCACCGGGGAACGCGGATCACCCAGTTGCCAGCCCACCCGGTCCCACGGTTCGGCCAAACGGACGGGCGCATACTCCTCCACCAGGGCGGTCAGTTCCTTGGCCGGGACAGACATCGGCTCACCTCGTCGATCTTGTTCCTTAGTCTCTCCACCGCGGCGGCCTTTTCCACCGCCGGAATCTTAGCCGCCGTCAGGGCAGCCGCAAGTCTCTCCAGGCGCCCGGCCATGCCGGCCAGGTAGGCCGGCAAGAGCGGATCGCGTCCTTCTATCAAATGGGGCCCGATGGCCAGGTCCAACGGATCGGCCACCTCCTCCGGGCCGGGAACCGCCGCCATGACCAGGAAAAGACGCCCCTTTGCCGCCACCAGCCTCTCCCGGACAAGATGCCAGCCGTATCCGTAAAGCCACTGTCGGAGGCCCCAGGCACCGTTCATCGGCTGCAGGAGCAAGAGCGGGCCCGCGGCCATTACGGCCGGGGCTTTGGCCAGGATGGTCCGCACGGTGGCCCCGCCCATGCCGGCCAGAACCAGGACGTCCGCCTCACCCGGGGCCAGGGCCGCCAAACCGTCGGCCAGGCGCAGGTCGACGCGCTCCCGCAGGGGAAAAGCGGCGAGCCGCGCCGCCGCCCGCCGCCAGGGGCCCGGCGATCCCTCCGTCGCTATCACCCGGGGACAGACGCCTTCCCGCACCAGGTGCATAGGCAAAAGGGCGTGATCGGTGCCGATATCGGCCGCGACCGCGCCCCGGGGTACCCAGGCAGCTATTTGCTTCAAACGTTCGGGCAGTTCCACCGCATGTGCTCCCCCGCCGGGCTTCTCGCCTCCATCATATCGCGAAAGGGGGGGCCGGGGCAAGGAATTCCCCTACCGGAAATGATTCATCACCCAGGGGGTGATATAGGTCTCGATGGCCGCGGCGACCAGGAGGAGGGGAGCCACCCGCGCCAGTCCTCCCCCCAGGCGGCGGAAAAAGGGCAGGCGCCGTTTCACCGCGTGGATGGCGAGGGCGCCGGCCAGGAAAACGGCGGGCAATTCGACAATACCGTGCGGCAGTATCCCGGCCGCCACAAAACGCCAGGAGACGCCGGAAGCAAGAAAATAGCGGCTGAGGACGCCCAAAAGGACCGCGTTGCCGCCGATGATCAGGTAACTCAGGGTTCCGCCCAGGTAGCCGCCCAGCACCAGAATGATGAAAACCACGATCAGGTTCTTGAGCCAGATGCCCAGCATGAGTAAGAGCGGCTTCAGACCCAGCAGGAATTTGAACTGGCCCAGCAGGTTGTTACTGCGGACGGCCTGGGCCGCCCAGGAGGAAGGGCCGGCCGGGGTGAGCGCGTAGCTGGCCGCGGCCGTGGCCAGAAAGACCACGGCCAGGACGGTCCAGTAGAAAAGGACACTCTTGCCCCGGGGCGGCCTGATGTAGGCGTCGATGTACAGATCGTGCTGTCTCATGTCCCTATCTTCGACAGCAATCTAAGAATTCCTGCCGGGAATCAGCTTTTTGGCGGCGAAACGGTTCGGGATTTGGCCAGAGCGTCCACGTACGCCTTGGCGCTGGCCTCGATGACGTCGGTGCTGATACCCCGGCCCACCAGCACCCCGTTGTCCTCCAGCCTGATCTTTACCGTGGCGTTTCCCAGGGCTTCCTTACCCCGGCTCACCGAGCGCAGGTTGTAATCGAGCAGGGTGTTTCCCACCCCCGCCAGGCGGTCCACGGCCCGGAAAACGGCGTCCACCGGACCGTCGCCGTCACTGGTTCCGGTGACCGTTCGGCCGTCGACGGTGCAGGTCACCGTGGCGCGGGCCCTGGCCGATCCGTCGATGGACAGGGCGACGTTCTTCAACACCAGCCACCGGTCCACGGCCGGTTTCTCGCCCATCAGGGCGTGCAGGTCCTCGTCGAAAACTTCCTGCTTCTGGTCGGCCAGGACCAGAAAGCGCTGGTACAGGGCGTCCATGGTGGCGGCATCCGGTTGGTAGCCCAGTTGCTCCAGGCTGTGGCGCAGGGCGTGCCGGCCGGAACGGGCCGTCAGCACGATGCGGCTGCCCGAGGCCCCCACCGTTTCCGGGTCGATGATCTCGTAGGTGGTACGCTCCTTGAGCACACCGTCCTGGTGGATGCCGGAAGCGTGGGAGAAAGCGTTGCTCCCCACGATGGCCTTGTGGGCCGGGACCGGCACCCCGGTGATGCGGGAGACCAGGCGGCTGGTCCGGTCGATTTCCCTGGTGTTGATCCGGGTTTCCACCCCGAAGTCGGCCCGCCGCGAATACACGGCCATGATCACTTCCTCCAGGGCGGTGTTGCCGGCCCGTTCCCCGATACCGTTCACGGTACCTTCCACCTGGCCGGCCCCGGCCCGGATCCCGGCCAGGGAATTGGCCGTGGCCATGCCCAGGTCGTTGTGGCAGTGGATGCTGACCACCACCCGCTCTATGCCGGAGACGTTGTTCATGACGTGAGCAATCAGGTCCGCGTATTCCCACGGGGTGGCGTAACCCACGGTATCGGGGATGTTGACCACCGTGGCCCCCGCCTCGATAACCGCCTGGAGCACCCGGCAGAGGAACGCTGGATCGGCCCGGAAAGCGTCCTCGGCGTAGAACTCCACGTCCGGAATCAGGCGTCTGGCGCGTCGCACCGCCGCCACGGACGCCTCCAGCACCTGCTCCGGCGTCATCATCAGCTTGCTGGCCATGTGCACCGGCGACACCCCGATCCCGGTGTGGATGCGGGGTGCTTCGGCGTCGCGCAACGCCGCGGCGCAAGCGTCGATATCCTGGGGCACGGCCCGCGATAGACCGCAGATCACCGCTCCCCGCACCTCCCGGGCCAGGAGTTGCACCGCGGCCAGATCCCCCGGCGACGAAGCCGGAAAACCGGCCTCGATGATGTCCACGCCCAGAGCGACCAACTGCCGGGCCACCTCCAGTTTCTCTTGCGCGTTAAGGGTGATACCCAGGGACTGTTCCCCGTCCCGCAGGGTGGTATCGAAGACGTACAACCGCCGCATACGCATCATCCTTCCCCGGTTTTATGAAAACAAAAAACCCCGTTCCCCTATGGGACGGAGTTCGATCCGCGGTACCACCCATTTTGGCGGCCGGATTAGGCCGCCCTCTCACCAGGGTACGGGAAAAGCCTTCCGATACCCCCTTCCTTTTAACGGTGGAAGTTCCGTCCGGGCCTACTCTCGCTGGATTTCGGCCGGCAACTCGAGGGAGAGTTCGGCGTAGACCCGATACCGCCTCGCACCATACGGCGGCTCTCTGTCCATGCGGGCCGGCGCTTACTGTTCCCTGTCATCGTCATTTTGCTATGGCAGTTATTCTACCAGGTTCCCGGCCCCGGTGTCAACCGTTTTTTCCGGCCCGACGAGTCCGACAATTTACCTCCGTGCGGGATCAAGAACGGTCTCCCGAATGCCGATATTCTTGTTAGACGGTCACACCCGGCGGCCCACCCGACGGAATCGGACCGCCAGCCGCCCTACCAATAGCGAAGGCCTGCTCAGTAAACGAGCCGGATGATGTCGCTCTCCGGCAACAGGGCCATCACCGTTCCATGACTGTACGTTACCAGGTAGGTATGGGGTACCCCGGTGTTCACCTTGAGGACGCGGGCCACCACCACCTCTCCTTCCGGCAGTTTGGCCAGGACGGTGTCACCGATTTTGAACGCCGGGTTGGCCATGGGACCTGCACCTCCCAGTCGACCTGGTACAGTGTACGACAAAAAAGCCCTTCTTTCCTGCCGGCGTTCCGGTCCCTGCACCCGGTCCCCGGGGAAAAAGCACCTTTTTTGCGGCACGGCACGCAGTTCCATACGGAGTGACCATGGATGCACAAAGTCAAGTTCGTGGCCGGGCGCTATGAACAGTTGGTGGGTTACATCGCCGGTATCCCGTGCGTTCTGGCCCAGGGCCCCCGCGAGGCCGCCCCCGGAGAAACCTGGCTGGTGGAACTGACGGGAACCAACGCCCGCCGGACGGTGGCCTATGTCCGGGCGGTCCGGCCGTTCCGGGATACGGCGGAAGACCGCCGGGCCGTGGTGTACCCCCGCGTGGATTTTCGTACCGGGACGGTCCGTCTGGGGGGCCGCTTCGTCTTCCCGGTGGAACACACCCTCTACGCGCAGGTCTGGGAAGACTACAAACTGCTGGCGGAAAACGTGCACGCGGTGATCATCCGCGGTGACCGCGCCGTCCGCTGGCACAAAAAAGGCAAACCCCCCGAGGTGCTGCCCCTGGCCCGTTTCGCCACCAAGTACCGGCGCCAGCCTCTTTTGGGGGAACCTGCGGACATCGAACGTTTCCTGGCCAACCTCGAGGAATTACGTAACGAGGCGATAGGGGAAGCGCGGCGGAGAAGGGTCAAGGAGCAGGAGCTTTTGAGTCTATGACCCCCCCGCGGGCGGTGACCCGGCGGAGGACCGCCGCTGTTTTGTCGTTGTACACCGTTTCCCACTTCCGCGGCTCGGCCTCCAGGTAACGGGTCAACGGGGCGTCCTGGGGCATGAGCACCGTATCGACCCCGTACCTGGCCAGGACCGCATCCGGATCCTTGGTCAGCCCGGTGGTTTCGAGATAGTCCTGAAACACGTTCGTGCTCGCCAGATAGAGATCGTCCCGCCCGTCCACGAACACCGGTAACCCCTCGTAGATCAGATAGCCGCCCCAGACATAGTTATTGAATAAGTGACTCGTCAACCCATGCGTCTGGATGTATGATACGGCCGCCGCCGGCGCCACGGCCGCCTGGAGGTTGGCGGCCAGATCCGCCCGGGGCAGGACCCCCGCCCCGTAACCGAAAACCCCCGACACGAGAAAGACAGCCACCCCCGCCACCGGCCATACACCGCCGCGCCGACCCGCCCCCAAAAGCCGGTAACCAGCCCCCGCCGCTGTTGGCGCGCCGCCCTCCTCCCCGGTCGCCGCGGTCCGGCCCGGCATGAGCCGCAGGACCGCCACCACCCAGGGCACGAGGAGATAGGGGAAATACCGGACCTGGGTTACGGCCTGGTACGACAGGGCGCAGAGATAAAGGGCCAAAATGGCCAGGCGCCGCCGGTCGGATGCGGTCGCCGGGCGGGTCTCGTGAAAGTACAGGACCAGGCCGAGCATGAGAAACACCGCTACATACGGATAGAGGTCCCCCGGCGCGCTGAAATCGGGCGGCTTCCATTCGGCGATCCGTCGGTTCCATGGGTTCGTGGAAAGCCACAGGGCGTAGTGCCACAGGCCGAGGCCGTTGGGATTGACGAGCGACGCCAGGAAACCGGCCCCGGCGACCGGCAGGAGCGACCGGTCCCGCTCGAAGAGGTAGAGCATTAACGCCTCGCCGACGGTCATGGTCACCCCGAGAACCACCGAAGCATGCATATTGGCCCACACCACGGTCAGGGCCGGCAGGATCCAGCGCCAATCCCGGCGCCAGGTCAGGAGGTAGAAGAACAGCGCGAAAAAGAAGTAGCTGAACACCTGGGGCCGGGCCACCACCCCCATCCGGGACAACAAGACCACGCCGAGAAAGGCGGTCACCGTGGTCAGCAGGCGCTTTTCTTCCCGCCGACAGAGAAACCACACGAAGGTGTAGAACCCGGCCAGACCCACCCAGGTCAGCAACACCGGCCCGCAGTACCCGAGCCGGGAAGTCAGGAGGTACAGCACGGTATCGTAGCCCCACTCGTGGGCCACCCAGGGCTTTCCCAACGCGGTCCAGGAAAACGGGTCCACCCTGGGCACGGCATGGTGGGCCATTATCCACCGGCCCGTCGCCACCGCCCACAGCGGGTCCCCGTCGGCGATGAGCCGGTGGGAAACGAGCAGGAGCATGACCGCGGACACGGCCAGGGGGAAGAGCATTGACCTTAATGTCGCGGCGTGTTTCCGGGAAATCATCTCAAGCAACACCACCAAGGCCTTTTCACCGCCGCTGTTAACCGGCGACACTGCGAAGAAACGTTTTTTAAACAGCGCGACCCTCTTCACCTGTTTTTATTGCTGCTTTACTGTGATAGATAAGCTTTCTCGCTTAGGGAAAGAATACTGGCATAATTATCATAATTCACCGTAATCGAATTAGTGGTGGTAACCGTTTTTCCAATCACCTGACCATTTACGATGGGAATACCGCCACCCAGTTTTATTCCCCCATTTGGCGCATAAAGTATGCCGTTAAGGTAGTTTTGAGCACTTGATGATATTCCCATATCAATGGCATCTGAGGAACTGGACGCCGAGTAAATGCCGACTGGGTTTCCCTCGCTGTTTGCGTTAAGACCACCGCCGCCTAGTTTGATCGTTCCGGTGGCAAAAAGCGCCCCTTTCAAATCAGTTCCCCATCCACCAGGCGTGGTAAGATCCACATTTCCATCAAAATACCAGGTGCCATCACCAAGAACAACATCCGATCCACTCGGAGAAAATGTGTTATTACTGGCAGAATAATTCCAGGCGTAATAACCATTGTACTGACTGTTCAAATATTGCGTCCAGTTGCTGGGTGTAATGTAGTGAGACTCGGCACTGGCTTGAGCCTTTATCAAGCTTGACAAATCAGGCATTGATATATACGGGGCATTATCTATCATGCTACCCGTTTTGGCGGCGTAGATCGTACCAGTTGGGCCAGTATTCATCCAGCTTGGATATGGGGGCAAAAGATACTTATTATAATAAATACCGCCTATTGACTCGATGCCACCAGTGAAAAAACTACCGCTACTGCCGCTCAGGCCGCCAATAAACACTTCGTTGTTAGAATGCACTCCCCCCGTTACATAAGCAGCGGTAGTCAACGAAAGAGAGTTGTCAGAAAAGATTGCGTAATTGAAAGCACTCTGACCATCTCCCAGCCTCGCCGTCCCCGACCTGGTGATAAGCGCACTGCTCATGCCGATCACCGGCGCCAGGTGAAACGGGTTGTTTTCGGTCAGAGACACCTTGACCGTTTGATTGTTTTGATCAGGCACGACCGTGGCTTCCGACGAAGGGATGTCATAATTCCCTTGCAAGAAGTTATCCACCTGGTTCGTCAGGGTGGCTGAATCCCAATTGTCGGCCGGCCCCACCGTCGCCCCGTACAGGGCCGCCGCGTCCGCCGCCTTTTGCATGGCCATGCCGTGAGCCACCTCCGACCCGATGTCGATGGAGAGGGCGGCGAAGCCGAAGAGAGCCACCATCAGAAAGGCCACCAGGATTACCGCCTGACCGCTTTCCTTTTTCATGCCAAATGGTCGGCGCGGGTACCCCCGACTCCGGGGAGGAGCGCCGCCTGCCTCCTTTCCATCCGCACAGATTAGGCCCGATCCTACCGGCCGCGCACCAGGTAGAGAAACGCCCCTGGCGAACCCTTCCAGTGAACCCATGGGCCGTCCGGAAACCGGGCCAGCAACACGCAGTGCACGGTGTCATGCCCCAGACGGCCGAGCGGATAATACGTCAGCAGCAGATACGGTCCGGTTGCGCCCGGCAGGCGGCTGGGCAGTTCCGGTTCGGGCGGCGCGAACGGATCCAGGGGTTCCTTCGTGTCCCAAGGCGTATAGGTTTCGAACCGCCCGGCGGTCACCGCGTAGGCCCCTTGCGGCAGGCCGCCGTACAACGTCAGGGTTGCCGCGCTGGGATCGGGGAAAACGGCCACGTCGTCACTGGTCAGGTAGGTTCCGTAACCGTGCGAGCCCATCCATTGGACAACCGCGGGTGTGGCGTCGTAGGGCACGGCCGCCGCGGCGTAGACGGCGTTCAGGGAACCCAGAAACTGCACGCCGAGGAGACCCCACGCCAGTACGGTGGTCTCGCCCCGCGCCGGCCGGGCCACGGCATACAGGGCCAGGGCGTAAGCTACCAGCAGGTCGACGTGCTCGATCTCCAAGGGATATTTCAATGTCGCCAAAGCCGCCAGCAGCGCCACCGGAACGGCCAGCGCCGCGACCGCCGGCACCGCCCGCCGGCCCGAGCGGCGGACATACCGGAAGAACAAATAAAAGATCGGGACTAAAAGGACCACGATCACGACAGCCATGGCGAAGCGCCACACGGCCGGCGCGGATGCCCGTGCCCCGTCCTGAAGCAGACCGTACAGCCACGGGCCGCCGAAGACGTTCCCCACCCCGGGGGACCCGACGGGCCCGAAGAATGGCAGAATCATCCGCAGTACCAGCCACACGGCTTCCAGCGGGCATCTGAGCGCAACAGAGCCCGTATACCAAGGAGCCCATGGCCCCAGGTCCGCCGGCGGCAGCACCTGGAGCACGGCCGCCATGGCCCCCGCCCCCAGGGACGCCACCGGCAGCCAACTCACCGGCCGGCGTTTCAGAAGGTTCTCCCCCGCCAGGTAGCAAAAGATGCCGGCCCCTATCAGGACCGAGTGGACATTGGTCTGGGTGATGAGAAACAGGACCACGGAAAGGGCGATGTTCGCCCCGCGGCCGCTTTGGCGCCGCCATCGCTTCTCGCAATGAGCGAACAAAAGAAACAGCAATACGGACAGCCCGTAGGAACGCGACATGAACGAGTAAGTGGCGAGCTGCGCGCCCAAAGCGTACAGGAAAGCCATGGGCCACGGCAGTTCGAGCAGGTAGAACAAAACGTACAGGGTGGCGGCCGTGATCACCGCCGTCCACAGCTTGGCGTCCCACCACGGCGGCCAAGACCTTCCCAACCACAGCAGGAAATACCACAGGCCCGGCGTACCCTCGTAGCCCATATGGCCCAACAGGGCCGGGATGGTCGGGGAATGGACGGCAACCATAATTCCCTGGGCTTCGTCGCGCCAAAAGGCGTGGCGCCAGAGGAACCACTCCGACAGGCCCAGCGAAACGGCGAAGACGGCGGTGCGAACTTTAACCGGTTGCTTAATCATTGAAAACCCCTGAATTCCCGGGTGGACATGGCGGAGTCGCTTTTCCCCATCCGGGGAGCGAAGCCAGAAAAACAGGACGGCCCACTCCCAGACGGGCCATGGCGTACCTCGCGGCCGTGGCCAGGACGCCCAACCCGTAAACCACGCTGCGGGCCAGGTTGATGGACGATGATTCCGGCTGGTAGCGGGTCGGACAGGAAATTTCACCGATCCGGTAACCGCCCGCATGAATCTGGATTATCATCTGGTTATCGAACAGAAAGTCATCCGAATTATGCTCCAGCACCGGAAGCAGCGCACGTAAAAGACTTCCGGAAAACGCCCGGTAGCCGGAGTGGTATTCCGAGAGCTTGAGCCCCACGAGGAGGTTTTCCACGGCCGTCAGCACCCGGTTGGACACGTATTTATACAGCGGCATGCCGCCGGCCAGGGCGCCGCGGCCCAGGATACGCGAGGCCAGCACGGCGTCGTAGACGCCGTAGGCGACCATGCCCGCCATGGACACCAAAAGCCGCGGCGTATACTGGTAGTCGGGATGCAACATGACCACCACGTCGGCGCCCGCCGCGAGAGCTTCACGGTAACATGTCTTCTGGTTCGCCCCGTAGCCCTTGTTGCGATCGTGGCATACAACGCGCAGCCCCAGGAGGCCGGCGGCGGCCACCGTATCGTCGGTGCTCCCGTCGTCGACCAGGATGATGTCGTCCACCACGCCGGTGTCCACTTCTTTCATCGTCCTGCCCAGGGTAACCGCCGCGTTGTACGCCGGCATGACGACCGCTATCCGCTTTCCGTTAAGCATCGCCGCTCCCCCCTACATCCCGTGCCGGCCGCGGGCATCGTCCCCGTCATAAGGCGGATCCCGCCCATCCTCCGTCACCCCGCAAAGGACCGTCCCGGACAACCACGGGCGCGCCCAACGGGTATCATTGCTCCTCCACCATGGACGTGGTGCTGGTGAGGGTCACCCTCCGCTGACCGAAGAAAGCCTCGATGACCGGGGTCAGAAACGAATAGGTCGCGTGAACGGTAACCGTGCCCACGGCCGGATTGGAGCCGGAGGTGGCCGGGTTGTCGACGGTCAGGTTTTGGAGCCCCGGAAACTCGGCGGCCAGGGAGGTGGCGAGCTGCGTCGCGGTGAGGCTGCTGTTCAAGGCGAACTCGCGCGCCCCGGCCTCGCTGGCCGCCTCCACCTGGCTTTTGGTCATGAAAAACATGCCGAAATCGATCGTACCCATAACCAGCAGCAGGATTATGGGCAGGACCAGGGCGAACTCGATGATCGACTGCCCCCGCTCGGACACGCATTTCATGGCGGCACACCCGGTTCAACCGAATAATATGTACCAGGCTCCTTGCGGAGCCCGTGAATGCCCATGCCTGGCCGGCCGGTATCAACTGTTGTTAAGGGTGTTGCTGACGGTCCCGAAAACGTTGTTTAGTTTCCCGCCGATCGCCATAATTACGCCGACCACGACCACCGCGATGAGGGCCAGGATCAGCCCGTACTCCACCAGGGTCTGCCCCTTCTCGGAAGCCAGGCGCATCTTCCATACCGCCATTTTCGCCGCCAACCGCCAAGAGAACTCATTCCAGCGTGCCAACATTTGTCCCATCACCTTTCCGTTATTTTTTTTCGACCAACCTTCCCGGCCCCGGCGGCCGGGAAGGGGAAAACCCGTCAATTCTCTGGCCAAAGACCGCCGCACGCCTTGAGCACCACCTCCCCGTCCAAGCCCGCGGGCACCTCCAGCACGGCCGTCGCGCCCCGCACCGGGCGGGTGAAACGGCCCGGCGCCACGGTCACCTTCTTGACCACCTCCCCCCGCCGGTCCAGATAGTAGACGTCGAGCGGATAACTCATGAACCAGGTGTGGATCCAGTTGCAGCGGGGAATCAGCAGGGCGAAAGAGCCGTCCGAGCCGATCAGCCCCCTGGTCCGGGCTATCAATCCCCTGGCCACCCGAACCATCAGAGAACCCCCATGTTCATGATCTCGATCAGGGCGGGACCAAGGATCACCGTAAAAAGGGAAGGCAGAATCAGGAACACCAGCGGGAAGAGCATCTTCACCGGCATCTTCTGCACCGCCTCTTCCACGCGCGCGCGCCGCTCCAGCCGCAGTTGGCCGGTTTGCACGCGCAACATCCGGCCCATGCCCATGCCGAAGCGCTCGGCCTGGACAATGGCCACCAGGACGTTGCGCAGACTCCTGACCTCCTTGTTGCGCTCCACGATGTTGAGCAACGCGGCGCGGCGCGCCAACCCAAACCCTATTTCCCGCAACGCCGTGGCGAATTCCTGGCCCAAGGGGCCACCGAACTTGTCTACGGCGGTGGCCACGGCCGCGTCCAGACCCAGGCCGGATTCCACCGCCAGGGTGACGATATCCATGAAGTTGGGCAGTTGCCGCTCCATCTCGTTCTTGCGTCTGGTCACGATCCGGCCCAAAAGGAAGGAGGGCAACACCTGGCAGAGCAAGAACACCGTCGGGGCCATGATAAGGGCCATCGCCGGATTGCTGAGCAGGTAGAAGGCGTAACCGGCCACCACCGCCATCCCGGCCCCGACGATCATCTTCATGCCCGTCACCTCGGCGGCGGTCAGTTGCCAGGGGTTGCCGGCCGCGTCGATACGGTCCTGCAGGGTCACCAGGGTGCGTTTCCTGGCCACCAGGCTGCCGAAACCGAGGATGGTCCGCACCAGCCGTTTGACGAAGGAGACCCGGTTCGTCTCGTCCTTTTTCCTGGTCAGGCCGAACGTCATCCGTTGCCGGAGCCGTTCCCGGCTTGCGCGGACGCCGGTTTCCAGGTAAACGGCCAGGCAGAGAACGCTCAACCAGATGCCGGTTACCGCCAGCCATTTCGGTACCACCACGGCCTCACACCCCCAGGTCCAGAATGCGGCGTATCACCAGGATGCCCATGAGCATCATCACCCCGCTGCCGCCCAACATGGCCAGGCCGGTAGGGCTTTTGAACAGGACGCCCATGTACGCGGGGTTCACGACGTAGATCATGAGACCGATCCCCACGGGGAGGAGCGAAATGATGATCCCGGAAAGCCTCCCCTGGGCGGTGAGGGTTTTCACCGTTTTCTTGAGCTTGATCCGGTCGATGACGGTGGTCTGGATCAACTCCAGGATTTCGGAGATGTTGCCCCCGATCTGCCGGTTGATGCGGATGGCGACGGTCATCAGTTCGATATCGGCGTTGCGCGTCGCGGCCGCCATGTTCTCCAGGGCGTCGTCCATGACCACGCCCCGCCCCAGGTCGGTCACGAAGTTCTGAAACACGCTCCGGATGGGATCGTCCATCTCTTCGCCCACCATCATCATGGCCTGCTGCAGCGAGTAGCCGGCTTTGACCGCCCCCGTCATGACCCCCAGGGCCTCGATCAGTTGCTCGTCGATCATCGACTGCCGGGCCCGCCTTTTGCCCTCGACCAACAGGTTGAGGGCGACCGGGGTCAGGATACCGGCCACGGCACCGAACCAGATGCCCTCGACCAGCGCCAGAAGAAGCGCCGTTCCCAGCACCACAACCACCTGGATGCCGACAAATTCGGCCGCCGAGAGCTGAATGTCGGCGTCTTTCAAACCGGCTTCCTTCTTCTCCAGGTAGCGCCGGGGCATCAATCTTCCCACGGCTTTCAAGAAGGCCAGCCTGCGGACCGGCGGGGTTTCCACGGCCGACACCCGGAAGGCGAAGCCCGCCAGACGGTCCTTGAGGGTCACCGGCCGCCGGACGGCCTCCCCAATCCCCAGCAGAAGGAGGAACACCGTCAGGAAAATCCCGGCCTGGGTTGCCAGCAGTACCATGTGCCCACCTTCTAACGGAAAAGACTGTCCGCCACCCCGAATCCCTTGCCCGTCAGCTTTTCGGCGAACCGGGGCCGGATGCCCGTGGCCACAAATTCCCCCGTCGTCTGGCCGGTCCGGCTGACCCCGGTTTCCTGGAAGCGGAAAATGTCCTGGGTTTGGATGACATCGCCCTCCATGCCCAGCACCTCGCAGATGTGCGTTATGCGCCGGGTACCGTCCCGGAAACGGGACTGGTGAACAATCAATTCGATAGCCGAGGAGATCTGCTCCCGGATGGCCCGCAGGGGCAGTTCCATCCCCGCCATCAGAACCATGGTCTCCAGACGGGAAAGCATGTCCCGGGGCGAATTGGCGTGCCCGGTCGTTATGGAGCCGTCGTGACCGGTATTCATGGCCTGGAGCATGTCCAGGGCCTCCCCCGTCCGGACCTCGCCGACGATGATGCGGTCGGGACGCATGCGCAAGGCGTTGCGCACCAGATCCCGGATGGTGACCGTCCCCTTGCCCTCGATGTTGGGCGGACGGGTTTCCAAACGAACCACGTGGGGCTGTCTCAGCTGCAATTCGGCGGCATCCTCGATGGTGATGATCCGCTCATTGGCCGGAATGTACGACGAGAGGACACCCAGAGTGGTGGTTTTGCCGCTCGAGGTGCTCCCCGAAATGACGATGTTGACCCGTCCCAGGACGCACAGTTCCAGAAAGTTCATCATGGCGGTGGAAAGGGTGCCGAAACGGATGAGGTCCTGCATGGTATACGGGTCGGCGGCGAATTTCCTGATCGTCAGGCACGGTCCGTTCAGGGCGAGCGGCGGGATGATGGCGTTCACCCGGGAACCGTCCGGCAAACGGGCGTCCACCATGGGCTGGGCCTCGTCGATGCGCCGTCCGATGGCCCCCACGATTTTCTCGATCACCTTGAGCACGTGGTCGTGGTCACGGAAGCGCACCGCGGCCCGCTCCAGCTTCCCCGCGCGTTCCAGGTAGACATCGTTGGGCCCGTTGACCATTATCTCGCCGACAGTGTCGTCGTTCAGGAAGGGGGTGACCGGGCCCAGGCCGGTCAGTTCGTATATGGTACCCGTGACCACCTGGGCCTGGTCGGAACGGCTCAGGGGGTAATCCTCGACCCCGGCCATCTCCTCGGCCACCACGGCCGCCACTTCCGCCAACTGGCTCTCGGACAGGCGCATGTTCTTGCCCAGGCGGCGCACCACTTCCATGTGCACCCGGCCGGTGAAGTCCAGGAGCCGGGCGTCGTCCTTCACCCGCTCGTCGGCGATCACGGCGGTGCCGTGCGCCGGCCCGGTCTTTTGCTTGTTGATCCAGTCCGACAGTTTCATCTCGTCTCCATGCTCCCCTGTTTCATCACGCCACCCCGTAAAACGGGGGCAAACAACCTTTCCTTCCTGGACACCCTGGCTGTCTGCGGGGACTGGGTCATGGCCAGGATCGCCTGCGATATGTCGGCCCTGGGCTGTTGCAGCACGAACGGTTGACCCGTGTTGACCGACGACACCGCCAGCCGCCCGTCGCTGGGAACAAGGTAAGAAACTTTGACCTCCAGGGCTTCCTCGATCTCCTGGACCTGTATCCCGATCCGGCCCACGTTGGCGCGGTTTAAAACCACCTGGACCTTGCCCAGGAAACGCAACTCGCGCAAGATATTTATGGCTTTCCTGGTGTTGTTCACCGCCAGAATGTCGGTCGACAGCACCAGGAGAATCTTCGTACTCTGTTCCAGGGCCACCAGGGACACTTCCGTCATTTTCCCGGGCACGTCGATAACCACGTGATCGTAAAGGCTGTTGGCCAGTTTGAGAATGTTGCGGGCCTCCTCCGCGTCGATCAGGTCGCCCTGTTCCGGGGAAAAGGGAGCCGCCAGAAAATCCAGGCCCGAGCGGTGGGTCATCACGTACTCGCGAAAGACATTCTCGTCCTTGACCTCTTCCTGCGCCCACTCGGCCAGGGTCCTCTTGGGCGGCATCTGCAAGATGAGGGCGTCCGATCCGTAGTGGACATCGTAGTCCAGGAGCAAGGTCTTGCCCTGCTTGCGGACGGCATAGGCCAGGGCCAGGTTGGTGGCGATGAGGGAAACCCCGGACCCTCCCTTGGAAGAGTACACCGCTATGATTTCGGCCGGCGCCTTGCGGACCTGCTTTTCCTCCGGATGGGGCGTCCGGTCGTACACCCGCCGGATGGCCGCCAGCAGCTCGTTGCCATCGTAGGGCTTGATCAGGACCTCCTTGGCCCCGGCCGCCAGGCATTGCTGCAACTTGCCGATGGTTGGTTCCATGGTCGAAAGAATTACGGCCATGTCGCTGTATTTCTTGCCGAGCACCTCGCAGGCCTGAATACCGTCCAGAATGGGCATTTCGATGTCCATGACCACGACGTCGGGACGGGCGTCGGCCGCCTTCTGAATGCCGTCCTCGCCGTTAATGGCTTCACCGACAACGATTACGCCCTTGTCGAACTGCAGGGTCTTCCGGATGCTCCGGCGGGTCTCCTCGTTGTCATCGACGATCAGAACGCTAATCATCGGGCTATCCCCCTCAGCAAGACCGTCAGGTTGCCGTGTTGCTCCGCCTGCACCACCGTCAGGGCCGCCGCCTGCGACACCTCCAGCGTCAGCACGGTGGAGTTCCGGTCCAAAACCAGGACGTCCGGCAACAGATCCACCGCCTGGCCGGCCGCGTTGACCGACACCAGATCCACCCGGTCTCCCGCCTGGATGGCTCCGTTGACTCCGGTTATCTGGTTGATCGCTATGCTCATGGCATACATACCGGAAGGCACCTCGGCCGAAAGACCGCTGGCTCCCGCCCCCTGACCCAGCATGTTGTCGACGATCACCTCACCGGGTACGATGCCCACCGTGGCCACCTTGCCCAACGGAGCGGCGGCGGCGTCCGGATAGGAGGCCATGGGGAACCTTTTCGCTTCCAACTGCGCGGGGCCGATGACCGTCCGCGCCGGAATGGCCGACTTGGCGACGAAGACCGTGACCGACCTGGTCACCGGGTTGGCCGTCAGTATCTGGTAGGAACCCATGGCCGCCAGCAGCGCGAAGACCAGGGCCATGAAAAGGTAGATGTACCGTTTGGCCGCCACCGTCGCCATGTCATCACCCCGTCATCGGCGACCCGCCGAAAAAATGACAAGGCTCCCCCAGCATATCGCGCCAAGGGAGCGCATGAGGCTTTTCATCCTCACCGGCAACCCGGCTATCATGGCCTTGAAGGCTTTAGACCCGTGGCTTTGCGTCCGCCTCTTTCGATGGCGTTTGCCCTTAGCGGTGCTACTTACCCGTATTATCGGCAGGATGGGAACGACCCTTTTGGGGCAGCGGAAAAGAATACCCGAAGGTACCTGGCGGTACCGGTGGGGACCGTGACCGTGGTCACCGCACCAAAATCCCACCAGCCGTTTGAGCGGTGCGTTGGAAAGACAGCCCCTAAGCGGCTGTCGAGAGAATCGCGGAGTGAAAAACCCCGACGCCGGCGGCGGGGCCGGTGCCTGTGGGACCGGTGGCCCCGGCCGGACAGCGATATGCTACAGACGGGGATTGAACCTGCGCCACCGTGACATCAACGATACTCGTGGCTTGGCACGTGTTGCGCATTGCAAGATTCAAGGGAACTAACCTTACCCGGTTTTTCGGCCTTGGGGACTTTCCCGCCTCCCTTTCGCACGGCTTCCTTAACCACAAGTTGCCTTTCGTCCAGACGTTCGCTCATGGCGGCAGACGGAAGACCTTTGCCCCAAATCCCCGGCAAACCCGCGCTCCGGTGCCGTGAAAAAAGGCCCCCCACCCGGGAGCCCTCGATATTCCTGGTGGTGGCTGCAGGGATTGAACCTGCGACCCCCTGCTTGTAAGGCAGGTGCTCTCCCGCTGAGCTAAGCCACCGCGCAACGCCATTATATCCTTCCGCGGCCCCGAAGTCAACCGCGCGAGGCGGCCCGGTGCCGGTGCGCCGGGCAACCCCTCCCGCACGGCCAACTCCATAAAAGAAGCCGTCTACCCCGGGGCAGACGGCTTAAAGCTGGTGACCCCACCGGGATTCGAACCCGGGTTACCGCCGTGAAAGGGCGGTGTCTTAGGCCGCTTGACCATGGGGCCGTATTGGGCATGGTGGGCCCACTAGGGATCGAACCTAGGACCGACCGGTTATGAGCCGGCTGCTCTACCGCTGAGCTATGGGCCCGTGTGGCTCCCCGAGCAGGATTCGAACCTGCAACCTACCGGTTAACAGCCGGTTGCTCTACCGTTGAGCTATCGAGGAACGTGCTCACCAGGTATTATACAATGGCCGGCCCGGCAAGTCAACCCCCCGGGCCGGTCCTCGACGCACTTCCAATCTTCGCGGGCGGCCTGCCCGGCGCACCTCCCTCCCGGTCCGGAAACCGCCAGGAAGGCCGGGAAGGAATCCGGCGGCGAACACCGGCCCCTTCGTACCACCGCCGCATGGTTTTCGTACGTCACGACTAAGCCAAACCCAACAGGTAGGACGGGTTTGAGCAGGCCATGACCTCCAGTTCGGAATCTTTCAGACCATGGTGCCCGAGAAGTTCCAGAAATCTTGCATACCCTTCGCCGGGGTGGGGTTGGTCCACCTGTCCCAGGTCGGTTACCAAGACGCATTGCCTAACCCCCACAGTCTTGATGTCTTGGGCCAACTGCCCCGGTTCGATGGATTTCCACGGCGGCAACAGGGTCAACATGGACTTCTCCAGAAACGCTCCCATCGCGGCGAGATCACCCTGCAAGTCTACCTCCATGCGGTTCAGCAGTAGATCGGGATGCGTGACCAGGACCCTGGCGAGCCCGCGTTCTCTCGCCGTCCTTACCAATATCGAGGTTTCCCGGGGAGAGAGATGCCCGGTTGCCAGAACCCGGTCCGCTTCCTTTACCAGGTCGATGATATCGTATACCACCGGAAGCAGATGACCTTCCGGAGAGAGAATGGTAATTCCTTTTTGCGGGAGCAAGGTGACCGTCGCTTTTTGCTCCCGGTAATCGCTGTGCCCACCGTAATAATCGAGGTGTTGTTTCGCCGACACCGTCGGCATCCATATGATTCGGGCACCCGTGCGGATGGCCAGGTCCACCGCAAACGGGTTCAGTCCACCGACGTATTCGTTCAGCACCAGCGACCCGTACACCTCGACACCGGTAACCATCCCGGACACCAGGCGGGCCCTCCCCACCGTCGATTCTTCGTGGGCCTTGAGGACGACGGCCCGCATCCCCAAGGCGGCGGCCTCCCCGGCCAACTGCCGATCGTCCACCGAACGGGGGAAAATGCCGGGTCCCGGGTGGACGTGAAGGTCAATGACTCCGTTTAGCATCGTTCAATTCCTCCATTCCGTTCCGGGTATGGATGGCGGGAAGGCCGCATCGCCCCGGGTGAAGGGGGATGCGGCCTTCCCGGCAGTCGGGCCGCTACTCCAAAGGCTTCAGTTCCATGCCCTTGGTTTCCGGCAGGAGCAAAATGGCAATGACGCACAGGACGTAGGCCGCCGGGGCAAAGATGGCTATGGCCTGGCTGAGTCCGCCCACGCCGGCGGAGAGGTAACCGATCAGGGCCGGACCGAGGGAGGCCACGGCCCTGCCGCCGTTGTAAATGAAGCCCTGGGCCGCTCCGCGGGCGCGGCTGGGAAAGAGTTCGCCCAGATAAGAACCGAAGCCGCTGAAGATACCGGAAGCAAAGAACCCCAGCGGCAGGGACAAGGGAATCAGCACTTCATTGGAACGAACGACGTAGGCATACAACACGACAACGATCGCCGAGCCGATGGAGAAGAACAGGAAGTTCATGCGCCGGCCCATCCGGTCGTTCAACCAGCCGGAAGTCAAATACCCGATGAACGACCCGACGATGACCAGGGCCAGGTACAGGCCGCTGCCCACGGCGGTCAGATGCCGCACCTTCTGGAGGAAGCTGGGCAGAAAGGTAAAGATGGCATAGTAACCGAGCAGGGCCCCGGAACTCAGGAGCAGCCCCAGGAGGGTCCTCCCGATGAGATCGGGAGCCCACAGTTGGAAGAAGGTGAGCATGAGGGCTTCCCTCTCCCTTTTGTCGGCCTCGGTCATTTTTCCTTCCCTTTTCCTCTGCCTCATTTCCTTTTTCATTTGCATCGTTTCCAGCCAGATGCCGGGCTCTTTGACCTTCAAGAGCACCCAGAAGATGAACAGGGCCGGGATCGCTCCCACGAAGAACAGGATGCGCCAGCTCTGCGGACCTGGGTGGGACGCCATCAGGAACAGGTACACGATCAGCGCCAATCCCCAACCTATGGCCCAGGAACTCTGCATCCAGCCGATCCACCGTCCGCGCTTTTCGGGGGGAGCGGTCTCGGAAACGAGCGCCGCTCCGGCCGCCCAGGTTCCGCCGAAGCCCAGACCCTCCAGGGCCCGGTAGATGAACAACTGCCCGTAGCTGAAAGCGAGGCCCGTCAAGCCGGTGAATATGGCATACAGAAAGATATTCGCCGCGAGGGTCCGCGCCCTTCCCCAATAGTCGGCCATGGTTCCCGCCAATAGCCCTCCGAACGCGGAAATAAACAGTGACGCCGTGGCCAACAGGCCGGCCTGTCCCAACGACAGGTGAAAGAACTTGATGATCATGGTCAGGGCCAGGGAGAAGATCATGAAGTCGAAACCATCCATCATCCAGCCGCCGAAGCCCGCATACAGGGAATTATAGGCGTTCCTCATGTCCACTGCCGGGTCCCTCCGTCTTTCATCCGTAGACAACCTTGCATCCCCCTTCATTTTCTGAAAATACCGAATCCTGACCACACCGCTTGTCCGGCTTTCAACTCGACGCTACCACCCCCCCATGGCGACCGGGAACCGGTCCTACCACAACCCGGCCGTGGACAACGAACAAGACTTTTCGGTCTCCCCGTTGACAGCAACCGTGAGTTCGACGACCGTGGGGACCTCCTCCCTCACCCGGAGTCCCCCCTCTTCCCGGACCACCGCCAGCAACGCGTCGTGCCCCGGTACGACAACGTCCGCCCACGCCCCGACGGCCTCGATGCTACGGCGGCTTTTCTCCGGGTCCCGGGTCATGGCGGCGTGGCCCGTCAACAATTCCAGCCTGTTCTTGACCGCGTCGGAGGCCAGCGCCCAGCGCCGTCCCCGATACTCCAGCAGGAGGGACAGGGATCCGGGCGTATGCCCGGGGGTGGCCAGCCATTTGATCCCGGCCGCGGTACCGGACGGCCCGGAGAGCAGGGACAGCCGTCCACCGGCCCCGACGGAGAGAAATATCTCGACAGGGACGGCCAGGTCCTCGTGACCACACCTTTTGACATACCTTGCCTCCCTTTCGTGGAGGTAGAAGGTCGCCCTCTTAAACATGCTGCAGTTGGCAACGTGGTCGAAGTGAAAATGACTCAAAAAAACGGACCCTATATCGCCGGGTGAAACACCCAATGACTCCAGCCTTTCCTTCAGGACGTACCTTTCGTTGAATCCACCGGTGTCAAACAGCACCGGGGGAGCATCGTCCGTACGGATCAACACGCAACTGCTCCAACCCAGGAATCCCCGGTTGGACCGGCCGGGAAAGCCGCCAAACAAGATGTCCAGCCTCATAGTGACAACTCCTTTCCCAGTCGATCGTATGACCCAAAAACGGTTTGGCCCGACCTGCGTTTTTCCCGCGTCACCACGCCGCCACCGCGCCGTCGGTTCGCGGTTCCGTCGCTCCGGCCAACACGCCGGAGGGCAGACGCCAGATGATCTGACCCCGGCCGAAGCTTTCCGCCTCGCCGGCTACCTCCACCTCGTGGCCGCGCCCGGCCAGCCCCTGGGCTATGTGCTCCGGCAGCCGGCGTTCCACCAAAACGCGTTTTCCCTCCAACCACTGCCAGCGCGGCGCATCCAGGGCGGCCTGCGGGTTGAGGTGATAGTCCAGGAGGTTCGCGATCACCTGTACGTGGCCCTGCGGCTGCATATACCCGCCCATTACGCCGAACGGACCTACGGCATCGCCGTCCCTGGTCAGGAACCCGGGAATGATGGTGTGATAGGGCTTTTTCCCCGGCAGGAGGTAATTGACGTCGGCGGGATCCAGTGAGAAGGACAAGCCGCGGTTTTGCAGGGCGATGCCGGTTTCCGGTACCACCAGACCGGACCCGAATCCCTGGTAGTTGCTCTGAATGTAGGAAACCATGTTACCTTCCCGGTCGGCCGTGGCCAGGTAAACGGTTCCCTCGTCCGGCGGCCGGCCCGGGGCGGCTTCCCCGGCCCGGTCCCCGACCAGCGCCCGCCGCCGGGCAGCATAAGCGGCGGACAACAGATCGCGGACCTCAACAGGCATCATCCGCGAATCCGTGATGTATTTCCTCCCGTCGGCGAAAGCCAGCTTCATCGCTTCCAACTGGCGATGGACGGTTACAACCGAGGGCCATTCGGGAAACCGGAAACCCTCCAGAATCGCCAGCGCCATCAAGGCCACCAGGCCCTGGCCGTTGGGCGGGATTTCCCATACGTCGTAACCCCGGTACCGCACCGAAACCGGCTCCACCCACTGGGGCGAGAATCGGGCCAGGTCCTCTTTCGCCATAAACCCTCCCGTGCGAGCGGCAAACCGTACCAGACGGTCCGCGAGGTCCCCTTCGTAGAAGTCCCTGGCCCCGCTCCCGGCAATGGCGTCGAGGGTCGCGGCGTGCCACGGGGCACGCCACAGCTTTCCGGGTCCCGGAGCCTTTCCCGCTACGGTAAAGGTTTCAAACCACCAGGCAAACTGCTCTCCCTTCAGTTCCCGGGCGTAAACTTCCGCCGCGCGGCGCCAGTTCCAGGCCGCCGTGGGCGCCACCGGATGGCCTTCCCGGGCCAGTTCGATGGCCGGGGCCAGCGCCGCGGCCAGAGACACCCGGCCGAACCGTCGGGAGAGTTCCGCCCAGGCCGCGGGCGCCCCGGGAACGGTAACCGGCGCCCAGCCGAACCGCGGTACCGCCCTGTGACCGGCCGACGTCAGTCTTTCCGCCGTCAGGGCACGGGGCGCCGGGCCGCTGGCGTTCAGACCCGTCAATTTGCCCTCCCGCCACACCAGGGCGAAGGCGTCCCCGCCGATGCCGTTGGAGCACGGTTCGACCACGGTGAGGGCCGCGGCGGCGGCCACGGCGGCGTCGACCGCGTTGCCTCCCTTCCGTAGCACCTCCAGCCCGGCTTGTGCCGCCAGGGGATGGGAAGCGGCCACCATGCCGCGACCGGCGTAGACGACCGTCCGCCGGGAGGCAAACGGATAGGAGAAGGCGTCAAAAGTCATGGTTCAAGCCTCGCTTACCTGATCACAGACACTAAATCATTCAATCGGCTCATTCCCGGTAGTCACATTGTGTGCAATCATACCTAATAAACCTGAAACCTTTTGAGCCACTTTTCCCAGGTGAATACGGCTTTGCACTCTGGCCAAGTCATGGTGCCCGTCCCTGATGGCCTCGACTATCGCAAGATGCTCCCTGTAAACCTGCTGCCGCTTCATCTGAATTCCCACATTCTGCGCCAGAGTGAGGGCAAGACTTCTACGGTAATGCTCGGCAACATTGGAGAACACCTCTAAAAGAACCGGGTTATGGGCAGCTATGACGATGGATCTGTGCAGCGAGAAATCTTCTTCCTGGCCAACGGCCTGACCATCCTCGGTCACCACGGCAAATCTGCTCAGGGCCTGTTCCATGTCAGCCAAATCTTCGTTGGTTCGCCGTTTGGCCGCCAGGGCGGCGGATTCCGGCTCAAGCATCTGCCTTATTTCCAAAAGGTGAAGAACGTCTTTAAAATCCACGGCCCTGGCCATAATATTCTGCAAAATGGGAGGGTCCATGGCCGCCTTTACGTAACTGCCGCCGCCCTGGCGGGATTCAATCACTCCGGACGCCGCCAGAACGCTCAACGCCTCGCGCACGGGAGAACGGCTCACCCCGAACATTGCGGCCAGCCTGTTCTCCGAGGGCAGCCGGTCCCCCCGGACATAATGCCCGAAGCGAATCATGCGCATCAGTTCTTCAACTATCTGCTCGGACGCTTTGCTTTTGGTGATCATGGCACCTCACCTTGTCCCCAGGTGCGCATTGGACCGTCTCCACGACAGGGGCCCAGCAGGTTGCCGTCCGCGGCAAAGGGCATGGGCCCGGGATCCCCCGCGATCTCCACCGGCGGCCGCGCCTCGGGGACGAGATGTTCCGAAACCATAATCTCGGCCAGTTCCCGGGTGTTCTTGATCCGGATCATTTTGATTCTCCCGTAATCCACGTCGTGACAGGTGGCTATGGCCGCTTTGATCGCCAGGAGGTCGTTCGGCATGACCATGGGGATCTTCGAACTTTCCGGCGAACGGGCGGTCAGCGGGTTGGGATAGGTCGCGGCCAGGTCCGCTTTCGCCGCCACCCGGGCGGAACATACGTCGGCCAACCCGAGGCCGTGAAAATTCCCCCGGGTTTCACGGGTCAGGTCGAGGACCGCGATCCTTTGCACCGAGGGCTCGCAGGGCACGGCGGACGTGGGAAACCTGTTGATGACGTTGGTGTCCATGCCCAGACCGCTGATGTTCTTGCCGATTTCGTCCACCACCAGAACATCGTATCGTTCGAACGGGAGGCGCGGCCGGTTGGCCCTGGCTTCCCGCAGCAGTTCCGGCTCCCGGGCCATGATCTGTTCCCGGGGGAGGGCCACGATCCGGCTGGTTTCGTCGTAGGCGTTTTCCAGGATACCCACGGCAAAGAGCACGTTTGACTGCGCCACGGCCGCGCGGGCCAGGTCTTCGATGCGCCGCGACATGCCGCCCGGTCCCGCGGCGTGGCAGACCTCGGCCCCCTTCTGGTTGGCCAGCCCGACCGCCATCATCTTGGCCAGACCGCTCTCGAAGGTTCCCCGGAAGGAGGTGTGCGGTTTCACCCGGCCCACCACCACCGTGGCGTCGGCCAGGGTCGCCGCCCAGCGGTCGAAGTACACGGGCAGGCCCCCGGCCGAGGTGCCGATTTGCACCACGTCCATGGTTGCCCGGATGGGAACCCCCAGCGCCTCTTCACTGATACCCAGGCCCCGCAACACTTCCATCTGGCCGGCGGCCGTCGCGCCGCCGTGGCTGCCCATGGCGGGCACGACAAAGGGCGCCGCCCCCGCGGCTTTCAGGGCGGCCACCACTTCCCGCAGGATGAGGACTATGTTCGCTATGCCTCTCGACCCGGCCGTGACCGCCACCCGGTCCCCGGGCCTGATGCGGCCGAGGATTTCCGGCTGTTCCAGTTCCCGCCGCACCGCCGCCGCCACATCGGAAACCACGGGCCGGGGAAAAGCCTGCCTCACTTTCACCATTCCCGGGATCCGGATATGCGAAAGCAACCGCTCCATCAAACGGGCACCCTTCCCTCACAACACCTGGCTGATGTGCCTGACTTCGAACTCACCGTGTTCCCGCCGCCGTCCCCTGCCCAACTGCATCAGGCAGGCCGGGCACTCCGTCACCACCATGGCCGCGCCGGTCCGGGTGATGTCGGCCGTCTTGTCCCGCAAAATCCCCCCGGCCGCCGCCGGATAGTCGAGGTGGAACGCACCGGCCCCGCCGCAGCACCGGCCGGCGGAAGGAAGTTCCACGTAGTCCCCGGCCAGGCGCAGGAGATCCCGGGGTTCGTTCCTTATCCCCTGCCCCCGCGCCAGGTGGCAGGGGTCGTGGTAGGTAACCTTCGCGGCGAGTCCGCCCCGGGGCCGGTAGCCGGCCCGGAACAGGTATTCGGAAAGACCCGTGACCTTCCGGCCAAACGCCAGGGCCCTGTCCGCCCACCGGGGATCGCCGGCCAGACGGGATCCGTACTCCTTTAGGGAGCTGCCGCAACTGGCGCAATCCGTCACGACCAGGTCGGCACCGGCAAAGCGTTCGATATTCTTCCTGGCCAGGGCCAGGGCCTGATCCACCATCCCGTAGGCCAGGTGGGGGCTGCCGCAACAGACGCCCGGCGGCACGACTACCCCGCCGGTCCTTTTCAGCAACTGTACCGTGGCCCGGGACGCCGCCGGGAAGAACAACCGCATGGCACACCCCTGGAAGTAGGCGATTTGGCCCCGGGACGCGGGCGCACCGGAGGCGGAGGGGCCACCGGCCGGCGGTTTGGCGTTCCGTGTCCACCGCAGGACTCCAGCCATCAGACCCAGGAGGACATCGTTCCCCAAAAGGGCGGCGATCACCCGGTGCCGGGCCGGGTGGCCCCATTGTCCGGCCGCGTAACGCCGGGCTTCGATCATGATCTCGGCGACCGGGATTTTGTTGGGACAACTTCCGGTGCAGGCCCGGCACAACAGGCAGAAGCGAAACGTTTCGGCCAGGGCGGGGACGGCCGCCAGCCCATCGTCCATCAGGCCCCTGACGACGGCGATCTTTCCCCTGGGCGAAGCGATTTCCCGCCCGTTTTGCGCGTACAGCGGGCAGACGGCCAGGCACGCCCCGCACCGGTCGCATTTCCGGACCAGTTCCCCGATCCGGGCCGCCACGTCCCCCATGCCGGTTGCTCCCCGCCCTCCGGCCATTTTCAGAATATCTTCCCCGGGTTGAGAATGCCCTTCGGGTCCAGGGCCGCCTTCAGGTTCCGGTGCACCGCCATCCCCGCCTCGCCCAAAGCGGCGGCCATATAGTCTTTTTTGGTGATGCCGATACCGTGCTCGCCGGACAGCGTGCCGCCCAGTTCCAGGGCCGTGCGAAAGATTTCGGCGACCGCCCCGTCCACCCGGGCCCGCTGCCCGGGAAGGCGCAAATCGGCCAGAAGCGAAGGATGCAGGTTGCCGTCCCCGGCGTGGCCGAAAACCGCCACGACCAGGCCGTGCCCGGCGGCAATGGCCTTCAGGCGTCTCACCATCTCCGGAAACGCGGCGCGGGGCACCGAGATATCTTCCGCTATCCGGTCCGGCGCCAGCGCGGCCACGGCCGAACTCAGGCCCCTTCGCAAAGCCCACAGTTCCGCCGCTTCCTCCCCGGTCGCGGCGACCAGGAAACGGACCGAGCCGCACGCCTGACAAATCGACCTGGCGTGAGCGATTTGCCGCTCCACGGCGTCCTCGCCCTCGCCGTCAAACTCGAAGATCACGGCCGCCTCCACCGCGGGGTCGGTTTCCAGACGCCGGGACCCGGCCACCGCCCGAATGCTGACGTCATCCATCAGTTCCGCGGCGGCGGGAACCGTCCCCGACCGGATGGACCTCGCCACCGCCGCGCAGGCGCCGTCCAGGGACGAAAACAGCACCTGGACCGTCCGGCGGGCCTTGGGAAGCGGTATCAGCCGCAGGACCGCCCGGGTGACGACTCCCAGCGTACCTTCGGAACCCACGAACAAACGGGTCAGATCATAGCCGGTCACGTTCTTGACGGCCTTGCCCCCCGTCCGGAGCACCTGTCCGCCGGCCAGGACCACCTCGAGGCCCATGACGTAGTCCCTGGTCACTCCGTACTTGACCGCCCTGGCCCCGCCGGCGTTTTCGGCGATGTTGCCGCCGATGGTCGAATGGGCGGCACTGGACGGATCGGGGGGATAAAAGAGACCCCTTTGGACACATTGATCGGCCAGATCCCCGGTCCGGACGCCGGGCTCCACGGTAACCGTCAGGTTCTCTTCGTCCCACTCGAGGATCCGGTTCATCCCGTCCAGGGCGAGCACGATGCCGCCGGCCACGGGGACGCTGCCGCCGCTGCGCCCGCTGCCGAGGCCCCGGGCCACCACCGGGAGGCGGTGCCGGTCGGCCACTTGCAGAACCTGCGCCACCTGGCGGGTGGATCGCGCCTTGACCACCACGTCCGGCCGGTACCCGGGCCGAAGCGGAGTGGGCGAAGCGTCGTAGGAATACGCGAACAGATCCGGGGCCTCCCACAGGACGTCTCCCGGCTCCATGATCCGTAAAAGCTCTCCTATAACCTTGCGGTCGAGCATGGGCCCGCCCCTTCGTGCCGGTGGTACGGGAAGTATGGTTTTCCGCCATTTCCCAACACCGGATAGCCTGGTATGTTGTATGACAAGTATAGTCCCGGCCGCCCCCCTCCGTCAACACTTTGTCGCGAAAATGGTTTGCGGCCGCACCCACGGGCGGGTCCGGCCGGCGAAAAGGCGGTGCCGAAGAGGCAAAAAAAAACCCCTGCCGGGCGGGAGGGGTTCTGTCATTCCAGGTAGTCCTTCAACTTCTTGCTGCGGCTGGGATGACGCAGCTTCCGCAGGGTCTTGGCCTCGATCTGCCGTATCCGCTCCCGGGTCACCCCGAACCTCTGTCCCACTTCCTCCAGGGTGCGGGCCCGCCCGTCGTCGAGACCGAAACGCAACCGCAATACCCTCTGCTCCCGGTCGGTCAGCGTTCTGAGCACGTCGTCCAGTTGCTCCCGCAGCAGGGTGAAGGAAGCCTCCTCCGCCGGCGCCCGCGTGTCGTGATCCGGGATGAAGTCCCCCAGGTGGGAGTCCTCCTCCTCGCCGATGGGCGTCTCCAGGGAAACCGGTTCCTGGGCGATCTTCATGATCTCCCGGACCTTGTCCTCGGAGATGTTCATCTCCCTGGCTATTTCCTCCGGGGTGGGGTCCCGTCCCAATTCCTGCAGGAGCTGCCGGGAAACCCGGATCAGCTTGTTGATGGTTTCCACCATGTGCACCGGAATCCTGATCGTCCTGGCCTGGTCGGCAATGGCCCTGGTGATGGCCTGCCGGATCCACCAGGTGGCATAGGTGCTGAACTTGTAACCCTTGCGGTAGTCGAACTTTTCCACGGCCTTGATCAGACCGAGGTTGCCCTCCTGAATGAGGTCCAGAAAGAGCATGCCCCGTCCCACGTACCGCTTGGCGATGGACACCACCAGGCGCAGGTTGGCTTCAGCCAGCTTGCGTTTGGCTTCCTCGTCCCCCTGCTCCATCCGTTTGGCCAGTTCCACCTCCTCGTCCGAGGAGAGAAGCGGAACCCGGCCGATCTCCTTCAGGTACATGCGCACGGGATCGTCGATGCCGATACCCTCGGGGATGGACAGGTCGACCTCTATCTCTTCGGGAGGAGCCTCAAGCGGCGTTTCCTCCAGGGGATCCAGTTCGGACACTTCCGCCACCACGTCGATACCCAGACCGGCCAGCTTTTCATAAATGTCGTCAATCTGCTCGGGGGAGAGATCCACACCCGAAAGTGTGTCCATGATCTCGTTGTACGTCAAGGTGCCGCGTTTCTTGCCCTTGTCTATCAATTCCCTTATGCCGTCGCACTTGAGTTCTTCTCTCATCTCACACCCCCCCTTGCCCATCGTCGATCAATCTCTTGTACTGTTCCATCAGCTGTTCCAGCAGGACCTGATCCCCGTCCCTCTCCGCCCGGGCCATTTCCATCAACAGCGTGTCCCTCTTCTTGCGGCCGGCAATGCGGCGAATCGCCGCGATATATTCTTCCAACAACGCCGGTGCGGCGGCATCCGGTCCTTCCTCCATCAACAACCGGGACACGGCCCGTTGACCTTCTTCCGGAAGTTTCGGCATCAGCGCCGCCGGCGTGAGCGTCTCACAAGTATTATATTGCACCATAAGGCCAAAGACTTCCGCCAGAACGGGATCGTCGATAAAATCGTCGCCCAGCCGCGCGCGGACCACCGGAATCAGGGCCGGCGTCAACAGGAGAATCCTGAGGACGGCCTTCTGGGCCCGCCGGCCGGCCTGTTCCGGGCCATTTGCCGGCGTTTTGATTATATTATACCTGTTTTTAGCAATTTTATCCGAATTTGACCATTTTTTTCGGCCTCTTTCGAATCCCTGCAGTTCTTCCCTGACGACTTCCCACCCCAGCCCCATCGACTGGGCGACGAAACGCACCGCTTCCTCCTTCTCCACCGCGCTGGCGATTTCAGCCAGCACGGGCAACACCTCCCGCACCACTGCCGCCTTGTCACCGGCGCCCCGGGCCGCGAGAGCACGGTCCAGCTTGAACGCCACCGGCGAGCGCGCCCGGTCGACCATCTCCCGCCAGCCCTCGGGCCCCCTCGCCCGCAGGTATTCGTCCGGGTCCTTCCCTTCCTCCAGGGTGAGCACCCTGACCCGCACCTTCGCCTCCCGGAGCACGGACAGGCTGCGCTCGGCGGCCGCCTGACCGGCCGCGTCGGCGTCGTAGGCCAGGACCACCTGGTCCGTATGGCGGGCGATCAGCCGCGCCTGCTCCACCGTGAGACTGGTACCCAGCGAGGCCACCGCGTTGGTAACCCCGTGGCGGTGGGCCGAAACCACGTCCACGTAACCTTCCATCAGCACCAGGTAGCCCAGTTCCCGCACCGCCTGCCGGGCCAGGTGCAGCCCGTAGAGAAGCTGCCTCTTGTTGAAACAGGCCGTCTCCGGCGAATTCAGGTACTTGGGCCCGTCGTCGTCCAGGACCCGGCCTCCGAAACCGACGACCCGGCCCTGGGGATCCCACACCGGAAACATGATCCGGTTGCGGAAATAGTCGTAAACGCGCCCCTGTTTTTCCCCGGCCAACCCGGCGGCGACAATGTCCCCGGGCGCGTGGCCGCGCCCTTTCAAATAGGTAACCAGCGCCTGCCAGCCGGGCGGGGCCAGGCCGATTTGGAACTTGTCCAGGGTCGCGGCATCCAGACCGCGCCCCGCCAGGTAGCGCCGCGCCGCCGCCCCCGGCCCGCCTTCCCGCAGGGCGGCCCGGAAAAAACCGGCGGCCGCCTCGCAAAGGCCGCGGCAGCGCTCGACCCGCAGGTCCCGGGCCCCGGGGGCTCCGGACTCCGGCAGGGCCACCCCCGCGCGCCGGGCCAGCTCGCGCACCGCCTCCTGGAACCCCAGGTTTTCCCTGAGCATCAGGAAGCGAAACACATCCCCGCCGGCGCCGCAACCGAAACAATAAAAAAACTGCTGCTCCCCGTTGACGCTGAAAGAAGGTTTGCTGTCGGTGTGAAACGGGCAGAGACCGACGTGGTTCTTACCCTTCCTGGTCAACGGTACGTAATCCCCCACCACTTGGACGATGTCCGTCCGCAGGCGGATTTCCTCCAGCAGGCTGTCGGGGAAAGCACCGTTCATGACGACCCTCGCCCTCGAAAAGCGCCCTTGATGAAACTATTCCACAGCTTCCCGGCCATTTCCTCCCCTGTTTGACGTCCGTCGATTCTCCGCCATAGAAGAATTCTATCAGGCCGGGGTATCTCCTGCCGGCCTATCGACAAATTTTTACCTGCTCCCAGGTGCCGGCCCCCCGCCGCGGCGACGCTGTCACCGCGCGAGCGCCCCGTCTCATAGAATATGGCAGGAAATACGCGGAAGGTGATTTTGTTGACCTACGTAGTACAAAAAGGCGATACCATGTACCTGATCGCCAAGCGGTTCGGGGTCCCCCTGGGCGATCTCATCGCCGCCAACCCGCAGATAAAGGATCCCAACCTGATCTATCCCGGCCAGGTCATTAACGTACCGGTCACCCAGCCACCGTCACCGCCGTCGCCCCCGCCGCAGCCGTCACCGCCCCCGGTGTCCGGATGGTGCACGCTGTGCCTGGACCCGCTGCACCCGAAGTGTCCACCCGGCAGCGCCCTGGTCCAGCCCCGGGATCCCCACATCATGGTGGCCCTGATGGGCATGCCCGATCCGTCCATCTGGACCGGTTGCGACATCTACACGGCCTGGGTCATGCACGAAGACGACGATCCGGTGGTGCTCTTCTGGTTCGACCTGCTGCCGGTCACAGGAACGGGCTTCTGGATCAACCATCACCGTCCCCGGACCCTGGGCATGCGCGAAGTGGTGCTCATTACCGCCGAGAACAAGGGACACGGGGACACGCCCGGCGGCATGAAAATGCTCAAAGGCAGCCTGCGGACCTGCTGCCGCCGGGATCCGTAGGACCATCCTTTTGGGCAGGAGGATGCGGGATACTGGTTGCCATTCGGCTGCCGCCGAATTGCTTTTTTTCCCTTTGCCGCTACCCGCCTAATCGGCGGTCCAAGAGGACGGCAGGAACAGGCCGGCAAACAGGGTGACGGCGTAATGGTCCGTCATCCCGGCGATGTAGTCGCACACCTGCCGGGACGGGTCCGGCCCGTCGGGGCGGTACTCGGGCGGCAGTTGTTCGGGCCGGGCGACGAAGTAGCGGTAAAGCTCCTTCACCAGGCGCTTGGCCTTGGCCTCTTCCCGCTTGGCATCCGAGCCGACGTAGACCCGGGTGAACAGAAATTCCCGCAAGCGGCCGGTGGCCGCCCGGACGGGGGGACTCATGGCGATGGGTCCGGCCAGTTCGCGGTTTTGGTGGATCAGGTCCAGGACCATGGTGTTGATGCGCTCGCGGTGCTCGTATCCCAAGACGTCCAGACACTCGCGCGGCAGTTCCGCCCTGGTCAGAACGCCGCCCCGCAGGGCGTCGTCGATATCGTGGTTGATGTAGGCCACCCGGTCGGCCATGTGCACCACCTGGCCTTCCAAGGTAGCGGCCGGAACGCCGGCCACGTGGTGCAGGATCCCGTCCCGGACCTCCCAGGTGAGGTTCAGGCCGCCCGACCCCTCGAGCACGTCCACCACCCGCAGGCCGTGCTCGTTGTGTCTGAAGCCGGGAGGATACACCTCGTTCAAGGCCTCCTCCCCGGCGTGGCCGAAGGGGGTGTGCCCCAGGTCGTGACCCAGGGCTATGGCCTCGGCCAGGTCTTCGTTCAACCGCAGGGCCCTGGCCACGGTACGGGCGATCTGGGCCACCTCCAGGGTGTGGGTGAGACGGGTACGGTAATGGTCCCCCTCGGGAATGAGAAACACCTGCGTTTTCTGCTTCAGGCGCCGGAAGGCCTTGGAATGGATGATGCGGTCCCGGTCCCGTTGAAAGGCCGTACGCACCGGGCATTCCTCTTCCGGCCGGGCCCGTCCGCGCGAGTGGGCGGCCAGGGCGGCCCGGGGGGAAAGAGTGGCCATCTCCAGGTATTCCGTCTGCTGGCGGATGCCGGTCACGACCGCCCCCTCCTTCACCCCGGGCCCTCAGGCGGATACATTTCTTCGCCGCCATCGTTTTTCCTTCGTTCATCCCGTCCTCAAACGGGACCCCGAAAAAAGATCGCCCCCGTAGCGCAACGGGGGCCGGCACCGGTCGAAGACAACACATGACGAAAGGCATGTCGCCCACCGCGCCCGCGGGTCAGGTTCATCCGCCCCCCAAAGCCACCTCCCGCAGGGCGGTGTAACCGGGGCCGAGCCGGGAGAGGCGGCTCTCCATGAGGTGGAGCCGGTCCACCGCGAAGGAGCCCGCCTCGACCGCGGCCAACTCTTCGAGCAAAGGAGTCAGGGCGGCCGTCCCGCGCGGGCTGCGCACGCGGCCCAGGGTCAGGTGGGGCGTGTAGCGTCCCTCGGGTGGAAAGCCCAGCGGCTTGAGCACCGCCTCCACCTGCCGGTGCAACTGGACCATTTTTTCCACCTCCCCGTCCACCGCCACCCAGATCACACGGGGCCGGGCCGGGTGGGGAAAGGCGCCGGCGCCGCCCAAACGCAGGGTGAAACCGCTGCACGTGGCCGCGGCCCGGCGCACCGCGGCCGTGATCACCTCGACCCGGTCGGGGGCCACCGCCCCCAGGAAGCGCACCGTCAGGTGAAAGTTCTGCGGTTCCACCCACTTGACGTCGGCGCCAGTGCGGGCCAGCCGCTCCTGCATGCCGCTCACGCCGGCCACCAGCGAGGCCGGCAGGAGCACCGCCCAGAACAGTCGCAGTTCCTCTTGCACGGCCTCACCCCCTGAAACTAAACGGTGCTGTATTCGCGGCCCGGTTTCTTTACCTGGGCCTGGGCGGCCGCCAGGCGCGCGATGGGGACCCGGTAGGGGGAACAGCTCACGTAATTGAGACCGATCTCGTGGCAGAACGCGACGGACG
>Ga0078972_1004783_pt1 | contig 36051 bp, 39 predicted proteins | sample YelNatPaOPGAMG01_FD_67568 | JGI IMG/M metagenome (GOLD analysis project Ga0078972, IMG submission 67568) | Hot spring thermophilic microbial communities from Obsidian Pool, Yellowstone National Park, USA - OP-RAMG-01 (SPADES assembly) (version 2) | ecosystem: Environmental > Aquatic > Thermal...
GAGGCGGACGGACGAGCCCGCTCCGGAGGGAACGAAATAAAGAAACCGCTCCACTTCAGTTCCTTATCATTGAAATCAATGGCTCTTTGTGAGAAAACAATCAACGGGAGACGGTCCTTCTGACAGTCATCCCATGAAGTTCCCCGAAGAGGAGCTCCCCCAGGTCTCGGGGGGTGGCAACTTTGATCGGAATCGGTGGCAACTTTCATCCGAATACGCAATGAAAACTCTTTCCTGCAAAAATGAGCGAGTCCCCCTTGTCACAAAAGGCAGGGACTCCGTGGATCCGTCCTTTCTTGAGCCCCGGAGCCCGATGGAAAGCTTCGGAAATATCTCCTGATGAAGATGTTCCTCCGATCATAGTTCCCAGCCCGTTCCTGTTTGACCTTGTCGTGGGGAATGTCTCAATCGAGCAATTCGATGCGCTGATGGGCAGGTCCGCTCCCTGGAACTGGAAAGACGTCGAGGCACTAGCCAAAAGATCTGGATTGACGGCCCGGGAGGTTGCGAAGATGATCCAGGACAGGAATTCCCGCTAGTCGTTCAAACCGGAGAAAACATAAATGGATACCTGATTATTGATAATCTCCAGCTCGGCTATAATAAGCACCAGCGCCGAACTTTACTGAAGGAGGCTCAAAATGTACCTGTCCCTTCGGGATTTTCAGAAAATTGAAATCCAATTTAAACGATTTGGCGAGGCCATAGAATTATATGAGAGAAGTTTGAAGGGGTTAGAATATACAAGTATCTTTAAAGGGACATACATATCAAGAGAAAGAGTAAATTGCTTAAAAGCACTTGAAATAACCTATTGCAATTTAAAAGCCAACTATCCAATCTCCATCTCAAAAAAAAATGGCCTGGAAAATTTATTCTCGATCAAGGATATTCCTTCTATTTTATCAAATATAATTATTGATCATTCAAATTTACTTAATTTTCTGAAATATAAGGAATTTCCTGACTTTCCAGAATTTCCAAAGAGACTGTATGAAAAACTGTATGAAAAATTTGAGGTTTATAATGATATTCAATTTGCCAAGAAGATATACAGAAAAGCAAATAGAATTGAAATTAAAGGAAAAAATCTAAGGAAACAACTTGAACAAAAATTGTCTTCAGATATATCGAAACTAGATTTTTTACTAAAAAATTGTTCCAACGTAACTTCAGAAAAGTTTATTTATATATTATTAAATATGATCGATTACTTCTTTCCACTTCCACCATCACTTCGGTTAGCTTTTGATGTAGATTATGATCCTGCTGCTCGCATAGTTATTAATACTATTGAATTACCTGATTTTTCGGAGTTAAAAATTGTTAAAGAGAAAGGTTCTAGCCCTATCTCCCAAACTGCGAGAAGACAAATAACTGAAACCATCTTTTATGCTTTAATTCTCCGTGCAGCCTATCTTACAGCCAAATCGGATGCTGGAAACTGGTTTGATTTAATTGCCATAAATGCTAAAAAAAAATGGAACGATCCCGCCACAGGGACACCCCGCGAAGGCATTATTGCGTCTTTGCAAACTTCCAAGGAGGAAATACTAAATCTTCATTTGGATAAAGTTGACCCGAAATCTTGCTTTCGGCATCTAAAGGGAATATCCACTCCATCACTGGAGAGAATAACGCCAATTCGTCCAATATTTGTTATGAACAAGGATGACCGAAGAATAATTGAAAATCGGGACATTGCTGAAAGATTGGAATCAGAATCAAATTTAGCGCTAATGCCATGGGAAGACTTTGAACATCTCATTCGACAACTCTTTGAATGGGAATTTTCAGACAAAGGGATTGAGGTGAAGGTTACACGGGCATCACGTGACAGAGGTGTAGATGCAATTATGTTTGATCCCGATCCACTACGGGGTGGGAAATATGTTCTTCAGGCAAAACGCTATACGCGCCCTGTTGATGTAGCTGCAGTTCGCGATCTGTACGGCACGATTTTGAACGAAGGCGCAAATCGTGGCATTCTCGTTACCACGAGCAGTTATGGACCAGACGCCTATGAATTTTCAAAGGACAAACCCATTTCATTGGTGGATGGACCCAATCTGATTTTAATGTTGCAACGTCATGGGCGTAAATATCGTATTGACCTTGAAGAGGCTAGAAAAATGAATTTGACTAACGGATGAGGAATTATTTTCCGGATGGTCAAATTTGATTCTCATCAATTTTAACCCGCAACTGAGTCTCATCCATCAGCAGTACTCCGTTAGACCCGGTAATGTTGATTGCCTTGAATTGACCCGATCTTTCCATCTCAATGGCCGTTTTAATTGCATCATCAATAGATGCTGCGGAAATCTTTGATTCTTGCGAGTTGCTATTGAGCCTTACACTTAAAACTACATGTGGAAACAAAGAACTAACCATTTTGTGCCTCCTCCGCAGAATCTGTGGGTAAAAATTAAGGCATTGCCCTTCTCTTTTGGTATGATTGTTTTGCGACAACGATCAACCAGTTGGAGAGAGAGCAATGCTTATAAAAACTGTACTGAACCGGCTCACACATTTCAAGTCTTTTGTTTTCGGGAATGTTTTTTTCGACAAGGTGAAGGGAGAGGAGGCGGTGGTGGTCGAGATCTTTCCCCGGAAGAAATCCCGGCCGGTCTGCCCGGAATGTGGCAGGAAAGGCCCCGGGTATGATGTTCAGCCGACCCGGACCTTCCAGTACCTGCCCCTGTTCGAATTCAAGGTCTTCTTCCTCTATTTAGTCTTCATGAGCAGGGTTCACCCTGCACAATGGAAATGGGGTATCTTGATGTGGCGCATGAGGGTTTTTACAGCCGTTAAAAACCATTTTCCTACTGAAAATTAAATTATGGAAACAAGCGGAGCATATCGCCAAATTGAGAAAAAGAAAACCTCGAGGGTGCCCCCCGAACCCCCCTCACAAGCGTTAACACAGTAGTTGTAGGTTGTCCACGATTCGGCAGATGAAGCGGGGCGATTGGGTATGCGCCAGGAATTCGACCGGTTCGAAACGGTCCGGACTTTCCATCAATTCGATCCTTGTTTCACAAGATTGCCAGATGTTTTGTCAATTGTGTTTTCCATTCATTCATGAAAATCAGATCACACACAACGATATCCCCCTTGAAGTCGAAGAATTTATCTTTTCCGAAGGGGGTGGTTGTGTTCCATGAGAAGTTTTTGGACACGATATCCAACAGTTTTCGCTTGTACTCAGTATCCTCATTCCCTGCAAGATGCTCTCCTTTCAATTCGAGGACGACGATTTTTGTCAGATCTCCCTGCATTCGAACTCCGAAAATGAAATCCGGATAAACTCTTTCTCGTCGCCATCCCTGAATCGAATATTGAGAACGAGCCACATTTCTATGCCACCATTTGAGAGTATTTTCTCCATCCAGATAAACGGCAACATTGCGTTCATCCCGGTTAAAATCATTTTTGTAGAGAGGGGAAAACAGGCTTTTTTCGAGAGGTCCTCCGTTTTTTCCAAGGAGTTGATCAGATCCTTCAGGTTCAAAGGTTTCTGTTTCAAAAGGCATTTTCCAGTTTTTACCGTCCAGTCTTAAACAGAACTGTATACGTCCATTCTTTAAATCAGATCGAAATAGATCCTCTGCCATCTCCGTTCTCTTCTCGTCCATCCATTTTCGAAGTTCCTCGACAAGTAGTCCGGAAATTTTCCCCCTGTATTTTCGAGAAAATCCTCTCGTCTTTAATCCGAGCACGAAACGTTGAACGATATTCCAGGCAATCCATGGATTTGGAACGATATCTGAAATCATCCGAACGGCGTAGACCGGATCAAAGATCAGCTTTTCTGTGCTTTTTGCGAACTTTTCAGAGCTGATGCGTTCTGGCCCTGAGTCGGCGAGAAGAATGCGTTGCATCTGACTTTCCGCCGGTTGAACATTATTCGAAATTTTTTTTGCCAGAATCATCGGATCAATCTTTGTCCAGTCGAGCCTGAAGAGAACGTCCGTGTCGTAATCAAACGAACGGACCGAGTCATTTTCTTTGACCAAAACGAGCGGCAAAAAAATCTGCGCATCGTTGAAAATATTCCGTCGTTTTATTGGACGGCTTCCCCGACTTTCTTCTGGCGAAGAGGATCGTATTTCTTTTATCAACTCACCGAGCCCATCTTCTTCGAGCCCTTTCTTGATCGCTTCGATGACCTGCCCCGTTTCCGCGTGATGGGTGATCACATAACATTCGTCAAGAGCCTGTATTCCGGTTTTTTCAGCATAAGGTTGACGAAGGATGCGGCCAACGAGCTGGGTCATGCCCGTCAAATTGGAACTTGCAGAAAGGGCGCAAAGAACATAGGCGAACGGACAGTCCCAACCCTCCTGAAGGGCTTGTTTGGTGATGATGACCCGGACCCGATTCAAGGGACTTGACAGTACCATGTTTTCCGGATCGTTCAGATCGTTTGTATCGGCTGTCTTGATTGCAATCTCGGCATCATTGAGTCCGGCGGTCTTCAGCCAATCCCTGACATCGAGTGCGTGAATATAGGTTCCATCGCGCTGGTCTTTTCCGGTTCGCTCAACCTGGACAAGCATGATCGGACGGATATAGCGTCCGCGGTCGGCATAAAGTTTTTTCGCTTCCCTGTCCAGGACATTCAACCGCTCCATGGCGGCTGAAAGCGTTGCCCGCCAGTCGGTTCCTTTCCGCGGGTCGAGATTGAGCGGCATTTTGATCATTCCCTCGCGGTCGAGATCAAGTCCTGAAACTTCCGAAAGTATATTGGCGTATCGGGAAGGCTTTGGATTTTTTCCTGTGGTGGCAATGACGTCTTTCGGTGTAGCAGTCAGCTCCAAGACAAAACATGGATTGAATCCGTACAGAGTGGAATATGCCAGATTTGACACGGCCCGATGGCCCTCATCCAAAAGAACGACAGGACGGATAATCCGCAAGGCGTTTCCGAGGGAGTCCTTGACCAATGGCCAAAAAGAGCCGGAATGACTGCCGGAACTATAGGAATCGAGATTTGGGATTTCTTTCAGAATCTTCCGATGTTCTTCCTGATTCCCTTCCGGTGGAAAAAAACCATGGACATCCCCCCGGTCCTGAAACATCTTGAGAGTTTCTTGTGTTTCCCGGTTGGCCGATTGTAACATCAGGAGCATGACGCACAGGTTTTCTTCGATGTCCCGGATATTGAGAGAATCGGTTTTTTCGAGAATACGCACTTTTCCGGCAGCGGACCGGTCTAGGACCTGACGATAGGGATGCTGCCGATCGGCAAGCTGCTTTCTGGTCTGTGAGTAGATCGCTTCATTGGGAACGATCCAGAGAATAAACCCTGAATTGCGGCCGAGGTACCGACCGAAGATCTGTGACAGGGCTGAAACGGCCAAAAAGGTTTTTCCCCCACCGGTCGGAACCTTGAAAACGATATTCGGAACGGGCCGACCCGTTCCATCCGACCTGGGAGAAAATGGAATTTTCTGTCGCGATGCCGGGAGTTTTAGACCGGGACCGGATCTGAGTTCCTCCCACGTCTTCGCAGTGAAATCAGGAGCAGTTATCCCAAGATCCGGATCTTGCCGGGCCTTTTCAGCGATTTTGTCGGAGCGGACTTTTTCTGAAGACAGTTTTTCCAGATATTCATTGAGTGTTTTAAGAACCCGCACCTGATAGTCGAGGTCCCTCATCATGACAAAATTTCCGGAGGGGAGATTTGATATAGGACGAAAGGAAGAGGCGCAAATTCGAGCGGGAGATTGTTTTCTTCGAGTATTTTTCTTGAAACAAATCGGGACGGTGCGAAGACAACGTGGTGCTTATAGGGTTTTTTTCCTACGAGTTCCCTTGCTTTCGAAAGCGTCAGGGCCGCTTCCGGAGATTTGAGAAATTCGAGGTCCGGTTTGTAAATCAGCCAGACATGCAGGTTCGAAGATTCACCAAGATACCCGCAACCATCTTTATCTTCATAGGTTAATTGCCTGGAATCAAATGCTTGACTGGTTGCCATGTGAAACAAGACGGATCCCATCGATTCAAAGGACGGAAGGCTTTTTCCTGAAAGGATCCGATCCAGTTCGATCGGTTCTCCAAGCGTACAGAATGTAAAAGAGCCACCGAGACCTTCAGTTCGCTCATCAATATTCTTCTCACCGATAACAAACAGCTCGCCATTCTTAACTTCTTTTTTAATCCGGTTGAACCGGGGATTTTCGCGAGCTTCGATATTACTGATCCGCGTCAGCAACTCATCGGCTTTCTTGAGACTTGTGATGCTGAGCTTTTCACGCATAAGCTCTTCGCTTTGCTTTCCGGTGAATTTGTATCCATTGATGACGCGACGAACTCGTTCGGCTGTGAGATTGTCGGCATAGTCTTCACATTCCACAAGAATAAACTTGCGATTACCTTCGTCCTTTTTATTTAGAGCAAGTACGGAGTGGGCAGTTGTGCCGGAACCTGCAAACGAGTCAAGAATGATTGAGTCTGGATTTTCGCATAAGCCAATCAACCACTCTGTAAGCTGGAGAGGTTTAGGTGTATCAAACACTTTTTCCCCAAAAATCTCTTTGATCTGTCTCGTCCCATCGGCATTTGTTGCCAGATTGTCAAGCCATGTAGACCAACCAAATATTTTTTTGGGGTCACGAATTTTTTCGTATGGGACCCAACGCTCTGTCTTACCGTCAATTTCGACTCCCGAATCATAGGGTCGCATTTCCCAATGAGCCAAGCTGGGATCGTTAATAATTTCTTTTATCAAGGAATTCTCCTGACCAAACCTCCAGCGCCCCTCCTTTCCATCGTTCCTAATAGGCCAGACATCGGAACCATCTGGTCCGAGTAGTTTATAAAACATACTTGGTCGGTTTTCACGTAGTGAATTTGAGCCCCATTTATTAAGCTCTCTTCCTTTAGCATAACTTCCTATTTTGTCAGTTAATGTCATCTCGGTTTCAGCATTAATCTCATGCAATAATTCAGGATCACTGCCCCCATAGATAACAATATATTCGTGCCCCGTACGCAAAGCTGATTTTTGCTTTCCACCACTAGGATCAGATAGCCACACGGCAATAGCCAAACGATTTTTTGAGCCGAAGATTTCGTCCATCAGGCAAAGCAAGCGATCAATCTCATTGTTATCAATTGTCGCAGCGATAAAACCATTTTCTGAAAGCAATTCTTTGAGCAACCGAAGGCGGGGAAAAATCATTGAGCACCACTTGTCATGGCGCAGACCATCTTCAATTCCCACAGGGTTTGAGTTGAGCCATTCTTGGATCATAGGACTATTGACATTGTCGTTGTAACACCATCCTTCATTGCCAGTGTTATATGGCGGGTCAATGAAGATGCAGTCCACTTTTCCCGCATACATGGGCAGAAGCGCTTTAAGTGCGTGAAGATTGTCACCGTGAATGATCAAGTTTCCGTCGAGATGTCCGTCTCCGATCGACCTGTCGACTTGGGGAACCAAAGGCCGGAAGGGAACGGAAAGATGGTGGTTGTAGACGAATTCCTTGCCCTTAAAAATTAGTTCCGACATGCGCAGTCCTTTGTCAGGATACTCACTTAATCACCCCGAAAAACACGTCCCGGAGTTGGCGGTCGACGCAGGCCTCCCGAAGGATATTCTCCATTGTCCAGTCATCCGGGGTCGGATCAAAAAAGACGAAGTCGGTCGCATAGAACCGGAAGTTTGTTTTCCAGACCGTCCTGTCTTCTTCCTCTTCCCGCCACACCCGGGTCTTCTCCTCTTCCGGAAATCCGGAAAGATGCCGGTCATCTACGATTCGGCAGATGAAGCGGGGCGATTGGGTGTGCGCCAGGAATTCGACCGGTTCAAAACAGTCCGGACTTTCCATCAATTCTTTCCAGGGAAAATCGCACAGGGAATCTCCCCAGAGAAATCTGGGCAGGGGGCTGGAGGAGAGGTAGGGAAGGGGAGCCTTCATCAAATGACGTGTTCCTTTCGAAGTATCGGGGAGGGGAGATTCTCAGGAGAAAAGATAAGTCTTCCCGGGAAAAAGGTCAACAGAGAGGAGAGCAAGATAAAAGGGGGGCATGTGCGGCGAGCCTCCGGGCCTTGGGAGACAAGGCGTTCGGCTCATGTGCCACACAAGGCCTCACATGACCCCCCTCTCGTCATCGGCAAAAACTCGGCCCCCTCCGGCCGATGACTTTTTTGCCTCACTCCGGAGAGATTCAGATATCGGCCCTTCTCCGCTTGTCGCCTTCCGGACGTCAGATCCCGACCTCGGGGGTCTTCGAAAAGACGGACCATAGGGATGGATCCAGAACATGTTTGGCGCGAGTCATGGCGACGTATCCCAGCCGCTGTTCCTCTTCGTTTTTTTCGAGTTTTTCCCCGGAGGGGAAATCGTCCCACAAGGCGACTTTGCCCCACTCCAGTCCCTTGCTCCCGTGCCCGGTCGTGATCGTCACGCCGCCCGGGACGACTCCGCCTTCTCCCGCCCGCGCGAGAATTTCAGAGAGATTCTCGCCTTCGTATTTTTCGATCATCTTGAGGAGCATGGCGATCTGTTTTCCCTCTTCCGTTTCCGAAAACTCCTCGAGTTCTTCATAGTCGCGGAACACTTGGAAGGCGCTTGTTTTGGGTCGCCGCTTTTCCCGGAGAGCTTCGATATCCTCGATCATCCGGGCGATCTCCTTTCCTTTCGGAATATAGACCCCCCGTCCAAGTCCCGTTTCCCGATAGAGAGCCTCGAGAACGCCGGCATTCGTTCGGCAAACGATCGCGTCTGGCCGCGCGATTTCCCCGATCCGGCTTCCGACGGCCGGGTTCCCCCGGATATGAAAATCCCCGTTCAGATAACACGCCATATACGCATTGACGAATTCCGCGATTTCTTCTCCGAAGCGAAAGCTCTGACTCAGTGTCGCTTTCGAGACTCCAGGATATTCCAGGATCTTCTTCATGCTGTTTTCCGTCCCGCGCCACTCGTAGATCTGCTGGTAGTGGTCTCCGACGACGATGGCCTGGGCCCGGTTGTTTCTGAAAGCATTCAGAAGCTTCATTGTGACGGGATTCGAGTCCTGGGCCTCGTCCAGAATGACGAACCCTGCTCCGGGGAGCGGGAATTGTCCGTCGACCACTCCTTCGACGTATCGCTTCAGGTAGACGTCGTGCGTAATCGGAAGTTTTCCTTTTCCGAAAGGCTTGTTCATTTCGTTCCAGAGGATTTTCGCATTGCCGAGAATTTCTTTCTTCAGAGCTTCCTCCGCCTCGAAAAACTCTGCGATCCTGGTGTCGCACGAGGCGGTCGCCTGAGGATCCTCCTGTGCCAGGGCCTTTTCTTTTTCCTTCCGAAGGTTCTCCACCTTTCCCCGGAGGAGCTTTCCATAATCCCCGAGCGAGACATGGGAAAGGGAGATTTCACGGTTGTCGGAATAGCAGAAATTCCGGACGGTGGCGAGACTCAGGGCTCCGATCCCCGGAGGAGAGACGAATATTCCTGCAAATCCGAATCCCCTGAAGTCCAGAGCCTCGGAAATCATTCTTCCGGGAATGGATCCGTTGAAAATCCGGGAGGGAGGGAAAAGGGCGGTGGGGCCGGTCCCGACGATCCGCCGGTAGGCCAGACTGTGGATCGTCGAACATTCCGCCGGAAAGCCCTTTTCGACGGCGGTCCTTTTCATTTCGGAGTTGTAGGCGAGGTAGAGTCCCTTTTTTGAACAACGCGAAAGATCTTTGGCGACGAGCCCGACTGTCGTTGTTTTTCCCGTTCCCGCAAGGGCCATGATCACAAGGTCGGCCCCGCTCTCGGCCATAGACAGGATCGTTTTCTGTTCCTCGGTCAGGGTCAGTTCATGTGTCGGGCATGTCAGCATCGGCTCTCTTTCGTGTTTTTATATCTTTTGACCGTTTCTTTCTTTTATGCGGATCCGCATAAGTTTTAATCCAAACTTTCTAGCCTTTCCTGAATGTCCTCCGGGCCGGCTCCCGGATCGAGTCCAAGACGGTCCAGCAGTTTCTTCCAGGCGGAAAGAGAGAGGCGGACGGCGACGACCGGGTCAGAGTCCCCGAATTTCCGGGTCGGAACATTCTTCGTCTCTTCGATAGGAATTTCCCGGCCGTAGGGGGGTTCGTCTTCCGAGCGGACCGCTGGCACCTCTTTTTTTGTAACCGGAGAGGTTCTTGGGAATCCCCCGATTTCCTTTTGAACAGGCGCCTCGCTTCGCTCAAGTTCCTCGCGCACGGTCCGGACCGAGACCGGGGTATTCGTCTCGAGGGCCCGGTCGAGAACTTCTTTTTTCGAATCCGGGGTCATCCGGTTCAGAAGGGTGACCGCCTCCGGATCCCGGATCACTCCCGATTCGAGGGCCCTCATCGTGAGTTCGTCCGACTGGAGAAGTCCAATGTGGCGGGACACATACGTCTGTGATTTGCCCAGTGCGCGGGCGCAGGCCTCCTGGGTCATGTCGTAGGTTAAGAGGAGATCCGAAATGGCCCGTGCGATCGCGAGCGGCGGAAGATCCTCCCGCTGGATGTTTTCGATGAGCTGGATCAGGCGAACCTCCGAAATTTCCAGATTCCGGACGACGGCCGGAATCCGGTCGAGTCCCGCGAGACCCGCCGCCCGGACACGGCGTTCTCCACATACGAGTATCCATCCATCATGATCTGGCCGGACGAGCACCGGTTCGAGAACGCCATGGCGGGCGATCGAGTCGGCAAGTTCCCGGAGCGTGTTTTCCGACATGGATTTCCGAGGCTGGTCCGGGTCGAGCCGGATCTTGTCGAGCGGAAGCGTCTGGACGCTTCCGGGACCAGATGCAGATGGACTCCCGGACTCCCCCGTGTTGGTTCCTTTCGTCAGAAAATCCAGATCGTTCAGAAATTTCGATTTCTTTGCCATTGGTTCCTCTTTTTTATAGGTTTTGATCGTTTTTTATTTTTATGCGGATCCGCATAAGTTTCAATTAAAACTTTTTTTGTTTCAGAGGTCCGGTCCGCGCTGTCGCTTAAGATACCGCTCGGGGATCGTCGTCAGTGCCCAGGCAGGCAGGTGTTCCGATAAATTCCTGACTCGGCCGTTTTCGATCGTGAAGAGCAATCGTCTATATTCTCCCGAGTTGTCCAGAATGAACGCCCGATCGGCCCTTTCAATGGCTTCGGGAAGATTGGCCATACTGCGGGCGTATCTACGATCGACATCTTCGTCCGGAACGGCATGACCTCCTTTTGCCGTACGTTCCTTTATCCGGCCTTTGCACACAGAAACATTCTGTATTCCGATGAAAATCAGATTTGTCTTGTAGCCCAACCGTCTGGCCCGTGACATGAGGTCCAGTTCCCGATTCCCCGATAGAGTGGTGTCTATGGCGAAGCTTTTTCTTTCGGCCAAAAGACGCTCCTGTTCCTGGATCGTGGCCCTTCCCGCCTGGATGGGACTTAATCCCGACTTGGCCGCTATCGAGTCGGGGGAGATGACCGGAATGGTTCTGTCCAGCCAATAGTCGGCCAAGGTGGTTTTTCCGGCACCGTTCGGTCCTCCCACGATCCAGAGCTGTGGCATTACAACTCCCGGATGACAGTTTCCTGTCCTGTCCGGCTCATTGAAATGAGAAGTTTTCGGCCATCCGGAAATTTTTTGATGACGTTATCCGGATAGCGTTCATCCCCGTAATAGATAGGTTGACCCTCCTCAAGGTGCGTCTTGGCAGCCACTCCATCATCGTTTCCGAGGGCTTTGGCAAAGGCAGGCGAGGACAGGAATGCTTCGTCATGGAATTGTGTTGGGTTCATCGGTTTAATCCTCTTATTCTGCTGGGAAAAACAAAGCTTGCTCCATCTGATTTTTAGTTCTGAGGATAATTCCCATCAAGACCATCCTTTCCTGTCAATTGACTGTTGGACAAGTTTTAAGAGGTTCTTTCCTTATTATGCGGATCCGCATAAGTTTGAATTCAGACTACGAAAGTATTCGGAGTTTTCGTGTCATTCGCTGTCATTTTAGGTTGACATGGTGCTGTTCTAAATGTAAACTCGCCTACAGGATACCCCCTGTGGTTTCGACCCAGGGTGCGGGGACACTTCGGTGTCCCCTGTTTTTTTGTGAGGTCCAATGAGAACAATTATCTATGTCGATGGGTTCAATCTCTACTTTTATACGGATCCGCATAAGTTTTAATTCAAACTATTTTCAGGATCGTCTCGCATAAATCCCTCATGGCTTTTGCCCGGACGGGGCTTTTGTAGGCGTAGTCCCAGGCGCTCACCCGTTCGCTCACCGCTCCGGAAATCGAGCGTGACTCCGCAAGAATCGGCCGGACGAGATCGTCTCCGAACTCCCGGGCGATCAGATCGATGATTTCTCGTTCCCGGGAAACGTCCGGATGGTGGCGATTTACCACGACCCGCAGAAGAAGACCGGGATTTCTCGTCCGGACCCGGTCCAGCGTGTTTCGGACGTCCGCCATCCCTTTCAGGGAAAACACGTCCGGAGTCAGGACCAATACCAGTATATCGGACCAGAAGTAGGGCGCAACTTGACGGACGCCGATGGCCGGGGGCGTGTCGATCACGATCACGTTCGCCAGGGATTCGATTTTGTTTTTCTTGTCGATCGCTGACAGAAGCTCGACTCCTTCATCGATCTCCTTGAGTTCCATTCCTCCGGGAAGAAGGGCCAGGCGACTGGAGAGGGAGAGTGTCTCGAGAGGTTTGTCTCCAAAGACTCCGGCCGCCTGTCCCTCGATCCCCACGGTCCGGCCGAGAAGCGTCTGGGTCAGGTTGGCCTGGGTGTCGAGATCAATTGCGAGGACCGTTCCGTCTTCCGCCGCCCGCCATGCGAGATGGCAGGCGAGCGTCGTCTTGCCCACGCCGCCTTTCTGGTTGGTGACCGTAATGATCATCGGATGTCTCCCCTTCTTGCTCCCACAGCCTTCTCCTTATGAGAATTTTTCAGTTTTTGACCGTTTCTTTCCTTTTATGCGGATCCGCATAAGTTTGAATCAAAACTAAATAAGCTCCCGGAGACGCCGTTCGATGTCTGCAGAGGACAATTCGGAATCGATCCCCAAACGTCTGAAAATCTTCTTCCAGGTCGAAAGAGGGAGGTCGACCCCGACCAGCGGGTCGCCAACCGTTGCACCCCGTTTTTCCGTCTGACACGGTGTTTTTCCGGTGGGGAGTTCCCGGGGAGATTCTTTTGTCTCGCTCCTCCGCCAGCGATTGAGATACTTTCCGGCCAGGGCGAGGTGAAGCGCCGCCTCGTCCATCTCGGTGGCCGCCCGGGTCAGGACCCGCTCCAGGGCGTCGAGTCCGCGAAAGACTTCCATCGAGACCGGTGCGGAGCAGGACTCCCGGAACCAGACCCGAAGAGCCGACAAAACCGCCTCGCCGTATTTCCGGGAAAAGGTCGTGTCCTCCTTCGGAAGAACGGGAAGACATTCGATCGTGACGGAATCGATCCGGAAGGAAGGTTCCGGTCTCTTCCCGAGCGACACCTCTTCCAGATACCGTTTCGCCTCCTCGAACTTCGAGGCCGGAAGCTGGCTATATCGGGCGATCCGGAAATGGTTGTCGAACCTGGACCAGATTTCCGCCCGGAGCTTTCCCGAGTCCTGGGATCTTCTGGCCGCAATGACCTGAAGTTCGTGCTGCTGGGTGGGGGAGATGGTCAGAGTGTATGTTCCTGTTTTTCGGATTGCAGGGAGAACTTCGTCGCAAACCCATGTTTCAAATCGTTGGGCTTCTGATTTTCGACTTTTGATAATGAGCCGATAAAGATTGCCCTCGTTTATGTAAGTGAGCTCCTGTTTTCCACCTTCTGTAAGGGTGTCTCTCTTGGATACACCCTTTTCTCTGCAATTTTTGGCAATAGCCTGTCGAGAATTGGCGTACTCAAGAACTGTACATACATCATTGGCACAAAACCACGGTTCATTTCTTTCATCGGTGAAAGTTCGGACAAGCTTGTGTTCAAAGTTAAAAACAGTAGGGACGAGTTCAGCAGTTGCGGTCATGAGGACCTCCTATGATCGATTTTGAGTCGATGGAAAGGCGTCAGAAACTGGCGTCGGGCGCTCAAAACCGTCATAGGCACGGCGGACTTATTTCCCCGGAGGGTCTTGTATTCGTCGCACGCCCGGCATGAGAAAGCGGATAGGAGAAAAGGCAATGGGGAAGGCACAAAAAAATCCGCAAATCTTTCGGGGCGGGGACCGCCTATGAGAGTGTTTTGAGCACCTGCTCCCAATTTAATCTCCTCCCAGGGGGTTGTCAAGAAAATTGACGTGGCCGATCCAATCCGAAAAACTCCGCGCCTGGTCGATCCATTTTATAAAGACTTCCGGATGCCGAATGAGAACCGCTCCAGAAAGCGCCAGGACTGTGAACGACATCAGGTATTCAAGAACCCCGCCTGTCCGGGTCAGGCGGAAAGAGAAGCGTTTTCCGAAAGGCCGGAGGAATGGGACTCCCCCGGTCGTCAGGCTGTCTTCCGCGATATGGAGAAGAACCCCGGCCGACAACCACAGAAGGAACGCTCTCAATGGGGAGCCGGACTCCAGAAGGAGCGCTGTCCCCATTCCAATCGCCGGCAGAACCCACCAGTGGGTGACGGTCCGGTGAGGAATCCCGAGCGGAATGTCCAAGTCCGGGAGTACCGAGCCGGCGAGCGCTCCCGCGAGCCCAGGGAGACCGGCTCCGGAAAGAAGCGCGATACCGGTGGTGACGATCCGGTGGTTGAGGTGTTTCACGAGGCCGGTCCCGGGGTGTTCCCGGACCTGATTTTATGTTTTGCATTTGTTAATGTCTTCATCGATTCATTCGTCTCCCCACTTAAAAAGGAGGTTCTTTTGAGACTTAAAGGCATTTTATTGATCTTGTCGCTTGGGGTACTTTTGACTTCCATTGACGATGTTTGGGCCACTTCGCACCAGTCATGGGTTTTGTGGGAAGAAGTCATCGGAAAAAGAAACATCACGGCTTTAGCTCTCAAGACCTGGAAAACTGAAAAAGAATGTGAAAAAGCTACGTCCCCGGGAGAACTTCCTCTGTATCTGATCCTCAGCAAGGGCAAATCTCCCGGTTTTAAGGATTTTGAACGCATCAAGACGTTATGTTTGCCCATCGGGGTTATTCCTTTGGTGTCCGTTTCAAAACCTTCCGGGTTGACTCATCGTGGGAAGGAGTTATTTCAATAGGAGAATGATGGAACCATAGCGCGATTCGTCGGTTGTCGATTTTCCGGTCGATGATGGCCGTTTTCCCGCAGACACGATATGGGGTTGAGAGATATCCTGTTCCTGTCTGGATAAAAAGTGCCGGATAGGATTTTTTGTCCAGGGACGTGCGGAACTGGATGAAACTCTTGTCCTTCGACTCATAGAGCCCGACAGGGGTCATCGGGTTGTTCGGACGGTCGGAAACAAAGCGAATTTTTTTCATTGACCGTTCTGCCCCGGAAGTATTGCAAACTGGATGGGCTTGGGCGGGCAAACCCGAGCCCATTCCGGCAAACACCAAAACCACAAAAAGTGTCTGAACTATCATTTTCTGCACGACGTTCTCCTTCTGTTTTTTTCAGTTTTTGACCGTTTCTTTCCTTTTATGCGGATCCGCATAAGTTTGAATCAAAACTAAATAAGCTCCCGGAGACGCCGTTCGATGTCTGCAGAGGACAATTCGGAATCGATCCCCAAACGTCTGAAAATCTTCTTCCAGGTCGAAAGAGGGAGGTCGACCCCGACCAGCGGGTCGCCAACCGTTGCACCCCGTTTTTCCGTCTGACACGGTGTTTTTCCGGTGGGGAGTTCCCGGGGAGATTCTTTTGTCTCGCTCCTCCGCCAGCGATTGAGATACTTTCCGGCCAGGGCGAGGTGAAGCGCCGCCTCGTCCATCTCGGTGGCCGCCCGGGTCAGGACCCGCTCCAGGGCGTCGAGTCCGCGAAAGACTTCCATCGAGACCGGTGCGGAGCAGGACTCCCGGAACCAGACCCGAAGAGCCGACAAAACCGCCTCGCCGTATTTCCGGGAAAAGGTCGTGTCCTCCTTCGGAAGAACGGGAAGACATTCGATCGTGACGGAATCGATCCGGAAGGAAGGTTCCGGTCTCTTCCCGAGCGACACCTCTTCCAGATACCGTTTCGCCTCCTCGAACTTCGAGGCCGGAAGCTGGCTATATCGGGCGATCCGGAAATGGTTGTCGAACCTGGACCAGATTTCCGCCCGGAGCTTTCCCGAGTCCTGAGTCCGACGGGCCACGATGACCTGAAGCTCGTGCTGCTGGGCGGGGGAGATGGTCAGAATCTTGGGATTGCTCGCATGTCCTTCCGTCCAGTACTTCCACAACACGTCGTCGCATTCATTCTGGTACTGGAGGATCTTTTCCCGGATCTCGGGCTTCACCCGGGTCGGATGGATCGTCATGAGCCAGCCGGGAAGTTTCCGGAGGGGCATGCAGAGGGTTTCTTGAGGGCCGTTCTCAGAAGGTATCCGGTTTACCCGGATACCCCATCGATCTTTATTTAAGTTGAGCTTTTCATGCTGACCGGACCAGCCGAGTCCCATCCCTTCCACGATGGGTTTCATGGGAGTGTAGGGCTCGTTGTTCTGTTCGAGGAGAAAAAGGGTGGTGCCGTGGAATGGGACGGAAACGAGGGATGTGTTCATGTTGGACTCCTGTGGTCGATTTCTAGTCGATGAGAAATGACTCCATCAAAATGGAGCCGGGCGCTAGAAACCGTCACAGGCACGGCGGACTGATTCCCCCGAAGGGTCTTGTATTCGTCGCACGCCCGGCATGAGAAAGCGGAAGGGACAGAAAGCTGGGAGAATCGGGGCACAAAAAAATCCGCTTGTCTTTCGGAGCGGGGACCGCCTGTGTGGGTGTTTCTAGCACCTGCTCCCAATTTAGCCTTCTCCCAGGTGGTTGTCAAGAAAATTGACGTGAATGTCCTCCTGACATAGGATAAGCTCATGTGGCCCCGTATTAACCAGAATCTGTGGAGATCTCGATGAACACAAGGAAGGCTGACCCGAAAGCCGGGCCGATCCAGTTTCCTTTCAATGAAAGAAAAGCTTTGGCCGCCGCGACCTGGCTTTTGGCGCGAAACGGGAGGCCAATGAACTATATGCGCCTCATCAAGCTTCTCTATTTCGCCGACAGGATGTCTTTTCAGGAGTATGGCCGTCCCATTACGGGAGACCGGTACGTGGCCATGAAACTTGGGCCCGTTCTGTCGACCGTCTTCGACCGGGTCAGGGAGGGGGAGTGGGGCGGACGGATCCGAAAAAGCGGCTATTATGTTGAATTGATCGGTCCGGAGTTCACCGGTCCTCTTTCGGAGGCCGAGATCGGGATTCTGGACGAAGTCACACAAACCTTCCGCACACTGGATCATTGGAAACTCAGCGATTTGTCTCATGATCTTCCCGAATGGAAAGAGACTCCGAACAAAACCAGTGGAGATATTTCCGTCGAAAGTCTTCTTCGGACTCTCGGGAAAAAAAGTTCCGAGATCCGGGAGATTCGGGAAGAAGCCCTTGAGGAGTCATTTTTTGAAGAAGTCTTTAGCGATCCGTGATCCGGACTGGAAACACGTTTCTCATGCAGGACGGTCCCGGAATATGGCATCTGTGGGTCGTTCTCCGGATGGTCCGGGGCGGAAAGGAAACAATCTGCGTCATCGTCAACCTTTCCTCCAGAAAATGCCCTGCCAGAACGTGCTCCATAGTCCTGACTTCCCGGGATCATCCCTTTCTCAAAAAAGAGTCCTTCATTCGATGTGATCATTCCAGAACCTTCCCCCTGAAAAATCTCGAGGCCCTTTTCAAAAAAGGAAAGATCCAACAAAAAGACGACATGAAAGAGACCGTTCTCGCAAAAATTCGGAAAACGGTTTCCGCCTGTCGCACCACTTCGCGGGAAGTGAAGAGCTCGTTGGCCTGATCTCCCAGGATCCATTTCTCGATTCCCCCTAAGATCCTTCTCGTTTTTATGCTTTTTTTTAGTTTCTTTCCTTTTATGCGGATCCGCATAAGTTTTAATTCAAACTTTATGATCCGGATTTTTCCTCCGGGTCCGGAAGGGCTGGCGCCTTGTTCCTGAGGCGCTCCTGGACAATGGAAAGAATGGCCCGGTATCGGTTTTCGCCGGAATTTTCCATGGCTTCCCGTCCCGGAAAGTCTCTTGGAATCTCCGGCGTGTAGAAAAGATAGGCGTCCAGAAATTCTTCGAGTAGAATTTCCGTTCTTGAGAGTCTGTAGGCCATCTTTCCCATCCGCCGGGACAGATCCAGAAATTGGTCCAGGACATCCTCCTCGAAGCTCCGCTTCCCGGACAGGTTCTTCTCGATCATGTCCCTCGCCAGTGCGGACAGCGAGAGATGAGAGTATGCGGACATCTGTTTCAGGTGATGGTAGTGTTCCTCCGAAAGTCCGACGGAGATCTGTCGAGTTTTCATGACTCCCCCTCCTTACGTTTTAATGTCAGTTTCCCGATTTCGTCCAGCACCCGTTCCTCGAAGCTCCGCTTCCCGGACAGGCTCTTCTCGATCATGTCCCCCGCCAGGGCGGAGAGAGAGATCCGGCGGACGATCGCCAGTTCCCGGAGCGTCCGGTAGACCTCATCCGGGATCCGGATCCGGATTTCGCGAGCCATCTTATTTGGCGCAGGGGACTCCGGCATTCAGGTCGGAGAGGAATGCGCCTCCTCCTTTCTGTTGTTGACATTTTCCCCTTCCTCTCGTTTCGCTCGCCGCGAAAGCGGAAAGAAAGGGGATTCCTTCCTGCCGACTCCCCGGACTGAAAACGGGGATCGATTCGCCGGCTGAACGGTCAGACGACGAACTCACTGGATTTATTCAGTGAACAGGCGCTACGGGCGGGCCCCGCCCTGAGAATATTGTTCGCGGCTTTGCCGTCCGCGTTCTCCTTCCGCGGAATGAATGCCGAGGTTTGCCGCGCCACTCTGATAAGTATCAGATATATTTTTAAGGATGTCAAGACGCACAACGTGTGAGGCAAAAAAGTCATCGGCCGTTTCGGGCCGAGTTTTTGCCGATGACGAGAGGGGGGTCATGTGAGGCCTTGTGTGGCACATGAGCCGAACGCCTTGTCTCCCAAGGTCCGGAGGCTCGCCGCACATGCCCCCCTTTTATCTTGCTCTCCTTTCTCCTGCTTCCCTTTTGTATACACTTCAGGCGCATACACTCTGCATACGCTGGCCTGTCCTGGCGTATACGCGTATACGGCCGGCACCCATAATCGCTTGACTTGAAATATATAAGATATAAAATAAGGAAGGACAAGACGTATACGCGTATACGAAGGCGGGGGAGATGCCTGTATTCATCCGTATACGCTCGTATACGGACTTCTTGACAATCGGCTGAAGAGGCTGTTTTTGAAGGCGTATACACGTATGCAGGAGTGTTCTGGATGGAAGAGGTCGTAAAAAAAGTTCCCTTTAGTGTGCGACTTCCCGAGTATCTCGTAGAACGCCTCAGGACAGATGCACAGAAAGTTGGTATCGGTACAAGCGACTGGGTAACATCGCTCCTCGATGAACCCAATCCGGAGAAAATTTCGAATGAGTCTTTCGACCGAGAAAATACAAGTCTTCGATCCGAGATTGAATCCCTTCGTGCCGAGATCCGGGCCTGTCTTCCTGTCCTTTCCGCTCCAGCCCCGCCCGATCTCTCTCCGGTCCTCTCAGCGATTGGGAACCTGTCATCCCGTAATGTCTCCGCTCCTCCGGTCGATCTGTCTCCGCTGTCTCAGCGACTGGAGGAAATTCTGGACCTCCTCCGAACCGCCCGTCCTTCCGGAGAGACGGAATCGGAAGCCCATGCGCTCTCCTTTCTCTCTCTCCAGTTGGGGGAGATCCAGCAGGGGATCGAGAGGCTTTCCGTTCAGATAGAGGGGGCGGTCCGCGCCGGGAGAAATAATGGAGGGGGGCCTTCACCCGAGATCAAGGACGAGCTCATCCGGCTTTCCGAAGCGGCCGAACACCAGTCGGCCTTGACCGGAGAGATTCTCCGGATCGGAGACGCTGTCCGGGAGATCCGGGAACGACTTCAGAAAAATCCGACGACGGGGGAAGAGCCCGTCGAGAAAGTGCCCGAAAAAGTGTTCCGGAAAGAAACCCGGCCGGAAGAACTGGACCCGGCCTCCGAAAAAAAACGGGAGACCCGTCAGTGGGGGTGGGCCACCGGAATCATTCTCGTTCTTTTTTTCGGGTTCATTACATGGGAAATGGTCGGCTGGTACAACGGCGGGGATTCGGCCGGTGTGTCTCCCGGTCCGTCAAAGTCCCCGGGGTCTTCCCTTTTGCCTGGTCCGAAAAAATCGCATTGACAGGAGGAACGATGTTCTGTTTATTTCGAAATTCGGTTGTCGGAATTCTTGGTGCCGTGCTATTGTCCAGTCTTTCCGCCTGCGGAGGGGGAGGATCCGGAGGTCCGGGAGGGACTGGCGGGGGAGGGCTCCCGACGGACAACTCTCCGTTGGTTGGCTATTCCTACTCGGTTGAGGCGGGATCTACGATCACATCGCCGGGAAACGTGATGGCAGGGGCGATCCTTGCCGACGGTTCGGGGGGAGCCAGCACAACGCTGACCGGCGTGACGGGAATCGCTCCCGAAACACCGGCCCTGGCCACGGTCGGAGGAGCGAGCTATCTGTTTGTCCCGAGTGCCAACAGCGACAATCTGGCCGTATTTCAGGTCTCCGGATCGAGCCTCGTCCAGACCTCCGGGACCATATCGCTCTCTTACAGTCCCCAGGGGAATGCGATTGGTGTGATATCCGGACCGTATCTTGTCCTGGGCGACAACCTGGGGAACATCCACATCTATCCGGTCGAATCGGGCGGGATCCTTGGTGCAGAGACAACCTATGCCACTGTTTCTTCCACCTATGCCATCACGGGAATCGCCGCGTCTCCGGATAACCGATATCTGATGGTTGAAGGACGCGGGACCGGATCGAACACGAACGTCGAATTTTCAGAGTTTCAGATCGGGTCTGGCGGCCAGCTCACACTGGTGGGATCCGCAACTCTTGCCGACACCTATTTCAATTATTCGAATCTCGTCGCCGACCCGGCCACAACCAACGGTGATTATTTCTATTCAGGAGGAACCAACGGGTTCTATCTGGTCTCGGCGTCCGCCTCCGGGCCAACGGCGACCGTCCTCTTTACGCCGACCGATGGGGGAGGGGAGTGGGACTTTGTGGGCTGGATCGATCCGACCGGAACATGGGTCTACGTCGATGCGTGGGATGCCCACACCTCCACATACACCTTCGACAAGTTTTCGATCGGGACGACCGGCCAGACGACCTATGTCGGAACCGAGCCGAACTGCAATCCCTCAAACAATGCGGCAACTTTTACTGGAACGTACAATGCGTTTCAGGGAGTGGTTCTTTTTTCAGTGCCAATCCCTTCCGTTTGTTCTTACAATGCCGCAACCGGCGACCTGACCAAACCATCCTTATCGCCTTATTTCGGACCTCCGGGGATGGGTCCCGCCGGGATCGTGGTGGCGTCCTGATTTTGAATCATTGGCTTTTGGAAAAATCCTGCAAGAATTGATCGAAATCACCAAGCCCATGAACGATAACAATTACTGTCCCAAAAGTGATAGCCTGAACTGAATCCATAACTCATTCCTGGGGCTTCATATACATATCCACAGTAGTAACCCCCCACATAATAATTCATTCCGTACCCATTTCCCGTGCGCCAGGTGTTTCCGTCCTGGAGCCCCATTGGGTAATAACCCCATGGAAGAGGACAACCACCCGCGCCGTCGCATACACCATTGCTCCAAACGAACATGCCTGACAAGAAATTCTGCGATCCCGCTCCATTGTTTCCGATATAAACTCCTCCAGAACCGGGACCGATTTCAATTCCTGCCAAGCCAGAGTTGACTCCCGTCCCATTAGTAATCATGTTTTCTCCACCGGACGTTACCTGCCCGGTATTGACGCTCCCACTTTTAATGGGATTATTACCGGTCGAAAGCGGACTCGCAACGATCTGCGTGGCTGCCGGATTTGCCGGATTGGTTTGCACGAACCGGCTTCCCAGATTTGCGATTGCCGGGACCGGCTGGTTCCAGGCGATGGTGCTTCCGTTCTGGATCGACCCGGTCAGATGCGACAGGTAGTAGTTCATGTCCTGGGCCATGTTGGGGCCAGGAACAAGTGTCATACCGAAGATCCCGGCGGATCCTCCCGGAACCATGGAGAGCACCGACCCGTCGTTGGTCGTATAGGTGCCGACTCCGCCACAGGTCGCACAAACCCCTTTCGCTCCGGAGGGAAGAAGTCCGGCCGTGACGAGTTTTGCGATTGTGGGCTGCATGTCCCCGGTCTGGGCGATATAGGAGTTGGCCAGATTCGAGAGCGTTCCGGCCCGCCGGATATCCGAGCGGGCGGAGATCGTGTGGAGCGCCGGTCCAAGAGCTTTGACCGCGGCGTATGTTGCGAGCATCATCAGAACGGTTCCCATCATGACCGTCAGTCCGATATTGCCGAGGTCATTTGGAGTTCGGTTCAACAGTCGGGAGAATCGGGTTTTTAGAGCGGCTGGGATATGCACTGGGTCCTCCTCTAATGTAATATCTGATATAATTTTATGGGATTGGCTTTCAGGTTTCAAGAATCCAAACGGAAAGGCCGGAATGTCTGATGAATGAATAATGATGGGGAGGCTCTTTGAACGACTGGAAAAAGTATTTCGGACTTAAAAATCCGAAAGTTTGGATCATTCTTCTGTGTTTGTCTTTCCTGTTCCTGACGATTGTTGTATTAATGGAAGATCATTGGAAGCCGGATCTTCTGATTGTCGGGGGAGTGGCCATTCTTCTTATTGTTTCATCGGGAATCATCAGGATACTTCGAAAGAATCCCGAGAGACGCCGAACTCACTGAGGATTGAAGATCACCGCCCGTTTTTTTAATTCATCGAATTGTGATGAAATCTCCGCGACCGATTCAGTATTTTTTGTAACCGTGACCCGTTCGAGCATTTCTTCCCGATGAACGACCAGAGCAAAATTCAGGTCTTCGACCACGGAAAAATCCGGATATGTTTTCAGATCCGCAATGTCTTTCTTGAAAATATGGTAAACGGAAATTCCATTTTTTGACTGATCCTCCATGATTTCCTGCATGATGTTCAGATCGTGATCGTCGTTCAGCAGGAATATCCGTTCGATTTTGATCCCTTTCCGTGCCTGTTCATAGTTGACCTTCCGATATTCGGCCATGGCTTTTCCTGTTTTCCAGTACAAGGGTTTGATCAGAGCGCTGACGCCCTTGAACGTCTGGCCAGGTTTCAGCATGGAAAGGGTGATCATATTCGCTTCGAAGATATCGTTGTAAATGAAGTCTCCATCCGAATTGGCCTGATTCAGAATGTAGATGACTTTTTCAAATCCCGCTAGGGCGATCCTGGAAAGAGGTGAGTCGCTTTTCTTTTTGAGGTCGTTGCAGAGGATGATTGCCTTGTTGATGGTCCGTTGCTCTTCCAGGGAAAGTTCGAGCGCTGGGTAGATCGTTTCGATCCCATCCTTCAGTTCGTCGAACGAGATGATCATTTCGACGAGGATTGCTCCCAGAGCGATAAGCACCGCAATAACGACCTGTGTCGAATCGTCCCAGTGAAAACGGGCTCCGATCCAGAATACGGCGATCACGGAAACGACACCGATCAGAGCCACTGACAATCTCAGAACGGTGCTCTTAGAAAGCATCGGGACTCCAGACGGATCCGTATTCAGGATCGACGACAAAAAGGATCGATCGATTCATTCCTTGAATTTTCTCCTTAAGACAAAGCGATCCTCGTTCTTGCGATAGTAGGACGGTACGAACGTTTTTTCCAGAAAACCGAATTTCTGGCAAAGATGCACCATTCTCTCATTGACCGGATCGGTCGTCAGAAGACAATCGTATCGGGCGCAATCAAGAAATTCTCCGATTTTTGAAAAAAAGAGATGCCCAATCTTCCGGTTTCGGAGCTCCCTTACAATAAAGATCTTGTGGAGCAAGTATAAACATCCCTCGTCGGCTTTGAACATGATGGAGGCGCCGACAATCCGGTCTGAGTCGGTGGCGACAAACACGGTGGAATATTCGACCCAAAGTCGCCAAATGTGTTCCCCATCGGGAATATGTTCGGAGTGTCTGTTCTCGCGCCATGCCTCGCGGTCCAGATGGGAGATCTCTAGAAAATCTCTGTGTTCGGCTTTTCTGATTTCGTATTCCATTTTTTATTCCCGTAGGTTGTTCCGAATGTTCAGGGTGTCTCCACGACGATGATAGACAAGGGAAATATGACAGGTTTTTGGGAAAGGAATCAAGCTATCGGGAAAGGGAAATATCCAGTCGACTGATGGGGCATCCACGACAGTCACGGCAGGTTCGTATTGAGAATCCCTGTGTTGGACTGACTCCAGATTCCGAGTTTTCCGGAGAGAAGGACCGGAACGGTGACGGTGCTCCCGGAATATGTTGCAAAGGGAATTCGTCCTGCCACCATCTGACCAAGCCCCGGATCCGGAACAGCGACTGAGACAATTCCCATATTTGCCCCGGCCGGCCCCACAGTGATGGGGCTCGTGTTATCGAGTGGCGAGAGGATCTGTCCGCCTGTCATCATCCCGGGCGGGATCAGTCTCACCCCTGCGACCTGGTTCCAGGACGTCGGCCAGACCGACGGGGAACAAGGCAGGGGAGCGGTTCCGGAATACACGACCCCCGGGCAATTCATCCGGGCGTAGGCGGTCGCTGCCGTCGCCAATGTCCGGAGCGTTCCGGAAAGCTTCGCCGCCCGGTATTGTTGCAGGGCCGATCCCAAGGGGCCCATGGCCCCGGCCATCAGAATCCCCGACACCAGTAATCCGACCACGAAACGAAGAAGCATTTTTATCCCTCCATTGTCATTAAATATATCACATATCTATTTTAAGGTGTTGACGGAAGCAAGTGAGAAGGTAGAATGAAGACTCTGATCGCCCTCCATTTTTCGTCACTCCGACTCGCCGACAATGGCACTCTTTTCCGGGAGGTTTTTGTGTTGATTTTGCCTGAATGGTTCGAAGTGGGTCTTCTGAAGGAAGTTTTTGTGGCGATCGTCGGTGGAGCAACAACGATGACGGTGGTAAAGACCCGCGAGCATATTGAGAACTCGCGTCTGACCCGCGAATATCCTGTCGCGGGAAACTATCTCACCCGGTTTGAAGACGAGAACCGGGACGGGACCCGGGTATGGGTTACGGCCCCCGCCGCGTTAAAACAGAGGGGGCTGTCCGTTACGGGATCCACGAGGTTCGACAAAAGGGTCTGGATCATCGATGCCCGAATTTCCAAGGATGGATATCTGACGGGAACATATAAGGCACAGGATCCCTACGACAAGGGATTCGGGAACCTTTTCCTGCGGATCGACAGCGACTCGATGACCGGAAACTGGTCGGGATTCGATTCCCAGAACAAAAAGATTCTTTCCGGCCAATATGTTTTCCGGAAAAAGACGCAAGCCGTTTTCGGTCCCGTTGCAAAGGAAAGAATCCCCTCACTCCTGTCGATCGCGGAGAAGCAACTGGGGGATTCCTACATCAAGGTCGAGGATTTTACCGATCCCGAACGTCTTGTGTATGAAGCTGTCTCCGAAAAAAAGGCCATCGGGTTCATTACAGGAAAAACATTTTCCCCTGAAGATTTCCAGGCAACTCTTCCGAAGGCTTCCGAGGCGATTTCCCGTCGGATCTCCGTTTCGCGCACGATCGGCATGGTCGGATCCATCGCGGTCGAGAGCCCTTCTGTCGGAACGGGAGTTGGCTACGGATTGATGGGAGTTCTTCTGGACGAGTTTGACCGGAAAGCATGCGAGACCATCCTGATGCTCGGGTGGAAAAGAAAAGGAGCGAGCCGGCCCGAAATTGCCGGACTTGCGGGGAGGTACGGGTTCGAGGCGGTCAGGGAATTTCCGGAATACTGGAAAGAGGAAAGCCAAAAACTTGGCTATTGCTGTCCGTCCTGCGGGGATCCCCCCTGTTTGTGCGACGCGGTTCTTTTCGTCCGGCACAAGGCCGGCAAGGTCTCTTGAAGGATTTCGCCCGTCGTCAGGCAAAACAAGAGCCCGACGACTCCCAGGAGAAGAAGCCACGCAGGGAGAAAATGGCAGGCCCCCCCTAAACCACCCAGACAAATGGGCCTGATTCACTTCTGATTTTTTAGCCAGCTCTCGAACGGAAAATCCATTCAATTTCCGTATTTCATCAACCATCTGAACGGATAACACCATTATTGTTCCCTCCCGTCCTCTCTTTCCGCTCACTCCCCCGCATATCCACCCATCATCCGAAGCAGTTCTTTCCGTCCCGGACCCGCCGGCCAGGTATTGACCAGCCATTCGAGTTCCCGGCCTTCACTGATCAGACGATTCTGCTGTTTTGACAGAGAGACCCCTTTCGGAAGTTTCGCCAAAGCCCGGTCAATCTTTCCGGAGAGATCGGAGAGCGCCTGGCTGTTTTCGTTCTCTCTCTTCCGAAGTTTGTCGAGACTTGAGAGAACCGGTTCAATACTCTGGAATTTTGCCGTTTCCTCCGGGCTCCGCATTCTGATCTGAGATTCGATGAGGGGAGGGGGGAGTGTGTTCCGAGTTGCCACAGAGTTTGCCGGTTCCGGAGGGGGACCGGAATGCTTCACCCGGGCGACGACTGCAATGATCGTGAGGGCGGCCATTAGCCCCACGAACCAAAGGCGTTTGATCCTCGGGGTCACAACGGGTTTACTGGTAGCTTTTGGCACTTCCGGGTCCCGTTTTGAAAACAGGGGGTTCCGAACTCCCTGCGAGGGGCCAGCTGCGGAAAAGGACGCTTCTTTGACCTCCGCGGGTCTGTTTTCTTTCAGCAGAGCTTCGATGTTCCCGATCTTCTGGAGAACGTGAGGGAGGAGCTCCGGATCCCGTTCCGGAAGAACAGTCGGTATCGGGACAAAGTTTCTGTCTGCGATCGTGTCCAGGATTTTCCCTTGGTTTTCGGAAATCCGTTCTCCGAGATCCGATATCGCCCGGGACAACCGGGAGATCTCTTCCGTCGACATCGGTGCCGCTGATTTTTCCCCAGAATGCTCGGAAAGAGCGGGCAGGATTTCCTCAATGGCGTTCTGACATGTCAGGACAGACCGCGAGATCTCCCCGGCCAGCGTTTCAAAGCGGATCAGGATTCCTTCCAGGTCCTCCTGACTCCAGATCTTCTGGCTCCTGAGACGCTCGTAATCCGCAATCAGTTCTTCAAAGGTATGTTTGCCCGATTCCCAGGTTCGGGCGATTTCGTCCCGGCCGAGGATGACCGCTTGCGGAGGTCCCTGGACTGAAAGTCCACGCTCTACGAAAGAGGTCAGATCGCCTCCAGGCGGGGAGGAGGATAATCGGTCGAGAAAGGTTTCAATTTTATCGAACTTTTTCAGCAGAACCTTGTTTTCCCGTTCGATTTTGGCGACTGTTTCATTATATCCGTTCTTGCCGATGCCTTTCTTTTTCACGGCTGTCGCGTTCGATCCCGAAGGATTGGGAGACTCGCCCGATGGTAGGTTCTTGTCGTCTTCTGTCATGGTCTTTGCTCCTTTTGGACAGGATTTTCTTTCGTGATAGCCGATGTGTTTTGCCGGTTGGAAGTCCGGAATAACCTTTTCCACAGAAAAGACGAAAAAGCCTTCTGGAAAAGCTGTTGAATCACGTTCAATCCGGTTGTTCTTCCAAGTTTTTGTTTGCCTTGACCAAAAATTGATCATCTCCTGAAAAGGTTGGCTTCCGCTTCAGGGGAGAATCCCCGTTTTCCCTTGTCCCAGTCGGAGACCCCGCTCCATCACTCCTCCAGACCTTTCGGAAGGTGCCCGATTGTCAGGTCTCAATAACCAGGCCACTGAGCGGGCTTTGAAAACTTCTGAAGCATCTTCCCGCCAACATCGAAGCGGAGTCTCAATAACCAGGCCATTGAGCGGGCTTTGAAAACAATCAATGAGACACGTCATCTCATCCCGTAGCTCGTCTCAATAACCAAGCCATTGAGCAGGCTTAGAAAACTTGGAAGGGAGGACGGGAAAACGGGGGAATCCTCGTCTCAATAACCAAGCCATTGAGCGGGCTTAGAAAACTCGTACAGCCATTTTTACCGGCGCGTCCAGGCAGCGTCTCAATAACCAAGCCATTGAGCGGGCTTAGAAAACCATCCGCACCTTTCACGGCAAGACCTTCGTGATCAAGTTCGGGTCTCAATAACCAAGCCATTGAGCGGGCTTAGAAAACCAGCGAAGCTGGCGTAAGCGTGGTGCCGTCCTGTAAGTCTCAATAACCAAGCCATTGAGCGGGCTTAGAAAACGGTCTTTCTTTTTCTCCTTGTCGGGCAAGGCTTTTTCGGCGACTTTTCGCGAACCCCTTTTTTGTTCCCCCTTCCTTTTCCGTTTTGCCCCCTCCTTTCTGATACGTCCGCCCTTGTTTCGGGCGCTTCCGCGAACCTCCCCGGTCTTTCCGGACGCTACCCGTTTGCGACTTCGACGGTCCTCAGGATGTTTTTGGCCGCGTTCTCGTCCTGGTCCCAGACGGCGCCACACCCATCACATTTCCAGATCAAGTCTTCCGGATTTCCTGCCCGGTTGACGTGGAGGCACGTCCGGCAGGCCCGGGTGGTGTCGGCCGACGGGATCCGGACGACGGTGGAGCCGGTCTTCGCCGCCTGGATCCTGATCCAGTTCCGGAGGTCGGAGACGGCCGCCCGGACCCGGTTCGCCCGGGCCGCCGCCGGCTGGGTCGTCTTTTCCCCGTCCGGCATTTCGAGTTTCACGACCTCCCGAAGATCGAAGTCCTCGACGCCGACCACGGAGTGCTCCCGGACGATCCGGAGCGCCTCGTTCCGGTAAAGATCGGTCCGCTGTGCCGAAAGCTTGTCCCGCAGGTTGTCCATCTCCTGCGTCAGGCGTTTGTTGCTCTTCCGCCATGTTTCGAGGGCCGCAAGCAGGTCCGGACGGAAATCCCCATGATTGTCCCGCCAGGCGAGGACCGATCCGGAGAGATGCCGCGCTGAGACCTTCGGAGAGCGGACGTGACGGAGAAAGCGCTCCCGGATCTCTTCCGGAAAGGATTCGGAGATTTCCGGCCACCGGGAACGAAACCACAGCAGAAGCCGGTTTGTGTCCTGATCGATCTGGCTTTTTAAATCCTCGACATGGTCCATCCGCCGGAGCATCTTTTCCGGAAGGACAATGTGTCGCACGCCCTTGGCATCGGCGATGCTTGCCACCCTGAGCCCCTCAGGAACGAGGCGCCATCCGAGATCCACCCCACAGAGGCCCGCATTGTCGGCTCTGACGGCTGGGGGTCCGGATCTTGTCGCCGTGATCGTGACCGTCCAGCGAAACTCGGTTCCGACCCGCTTTCTGGAGACGACCACCTGCTTGATCAGGGCATCGGAGGGGATCTCCCGATGCAAAATCATGGGAAACGTCAGAATCCGGCGGACATAGTGTCCCTTCTCGTCCTTCGTTGTGAAAACGGTCATCCGAAGTTTCGTCCGGGCGGCCCGTCGCCTCTCGCCCCGGGAGGGATGCCAGAACGCGTCGGGGGAAACGGGGTCGGCGGACACGATGGCCGCGCGGTCCCCGGAGAAGAATTCCGCCACCGTCATTCCTCCCTGGATCTGGCAGGTAAACCGCCCCGTGCCGTCGAAGGAATGAAACTTGAGTTCCGCCCCGGACTTCAAGGCCCGGCTCCGGGCCGTCTCGTAGGAGGCGCAGACGGCATTGTAGTTCCCCCACCAGAGTCCGGAGGCGTTTCGGGCCGATTTTACGGCCTCGCGCCGCTTCTCCTCCAGCCGGTCGAGCTCGGGTTTCAGGCGTTCCCGGACCTCCTTTCGTTTTTCTTTCGCCAGCCCGGCCAGTTTCCGGATCTCCGGCCGGATTTCGGCGATCCGGAGGTCCTGGGCGGCGGTGTCGACCCCGGCCTTCTTCCGGGCCGCCTGCCGAAGGGCTTTCTTTTCGCCGATCAGGGCTTCTTTTTCTTCCACCAAGGCTTTGAGAACGTCCTCGATCTCCCGGAGTTCCGGATCTTCTCCCGTCAGGCGGAAGTAGTCCTCCCGGTGCTTCCTCTCCAGTTCGACGAGGGTGTTCCACAACCTGTTCTGGAACCACAGATGTTCCTGGCAGTCCTGGTCCCAGTCGACGGGCGGGAGAAGTCCGTATTGCCGGACGATGACGGTTTTTTCCTCGTCCCGTCCCGTCTCCCCGGGAGTCTCCAAAATCTCCAGAGTTTCAGTCATCCTTCCTCTCCTTCCCTGTCTGTGCCTGAATTTTATGGCCAACCACCGGCCCCCCCCGTCTCAGTCACCAGGCCACTCTTCGGGCGTTGAAAACGGGTCGACCTCGGAAGACCGTCACTAGTGACAGCCAGTCTCAATAACAAGGCCACTGAGCGGGCGTTGAAACCGAACGTCACTTTCTGCAAAAGATCCGGACCTGCTCCGGGTCATACCGGATCAGTTTTCCTTTCGTATCGACAACAGGGCGATATGTCGTGATCCATTTTCCGGGATGGTCGGCACACAGCATTTTTTCCGCAAAAAATCGGGGACCCACGTATTCCGGGCGGCTCATGACGGGATGCCGGACGTCGTACCTGACCAGTTTGACCTTTGGATCGTGTTTCTCGGTGAAAGGCGCATCGAGGATGACCGACGCGTCTCGGATGACGATCGGCCCGAGACGGGCCGGAGACGCCACCAGGCTGCAGGTTTCCTCCGGATCGATAATATGGTTTCCGAGCACGGGACACCGATATTCCCAGTTGTCCCGATAAACCGTTCGCCATACGCCGGGATCGGCCGCCCCCGCGACCTTTGGAAAGACAAGGAAGCATGCCGCGAAAACAATGACCGCCATTTCCAAAACGGGTCGGAATCCGCCCCAGGATTCTCGTTTCATTTCTGTCCTTTCCTTTTTTTGTACTCGTCGCAGACGGCGCCGGGAGGAGTCGCAAAACCACCGGCCATGCAGTGAAGATTCTTTTTGTCGTCATTCCAGACCTTTTCGGACCTGGCGCATGTTCGGCACTGCGGAAGAGTGGCCGTCCATTCCTTGAACATCCGGTAGCCCATCCTGTACATTTTCTGTTCTGTCAAGGTGCCGGATCTGTCGGCTTTCATCGCCTTTCTCCCCTCATTTCCCCGATGCAGTCCGGGCAGACCCAGCAGGATCCGGCCAGGGCAAGGCTATCGGACGTCTCTTCGCACCAGTCGCAACGGATTGGAGCAAGAAGTTTTTCGTATGCCGGGACGAGCACTCCGTCCCGGATGTCACAGAATTCCATCAGGCTCATGGGTTTTTCTCCTGTTTCGAAATCAGTGAACGGATCTCCCCCTTCTCCCGGATTTTCGCTTTTTTACCGGGACGTTCCCGTAGGGGGGAGGCGTCTCGTCGTCGCCTGTGATCCCGATCCGCTCCTCTTCCGGCTCGCCGTACAGAACGTGGCGGAGTCTCCTTCTCCTCCGGATCCGGGCCTCCCTGTCGTCGACCGCGGAAAGGGGAGGGTGGCCGCCTGTTTTTCTCCCGCAATTGACGCATTTCAGGCTCTCTCCGTCAGTTCTTCCCGGATCCTCCCTCCCAACCAGCATCCTTCCCCCGCAGACCGGACAGGTCATTTCTGCTCCCCCCTTCTTTGTTTTTCTTCTTTTATTACCGCCAAACGGATGATTATTTCTCCATCCTCCCATTTTTCACGAGTCTCCCGGACGATCTTTCTCAGGTCGTCGAACAGCGACAGGATGAGAGATTCCCCATGTTTCCAGGGATCGGCTTCTCCTCCAGTGCAGGCCATGACTCCGTATTCCGGGTGGATCAAGTTCTCAGGGAAATCGAGACGGAACGGACCGAACGTATGGGCGTGCATGGGACCTTCCGGCGTTCTGTATTCTTCCATGGCCCATTGCTTCGGGAGTCCTTCCTGCCCGTCCACAAGGGTACACACGAAGTTCGAAACGAGGTCCGACATCCCTGGCACGTTAAAGTTCAGGAAATCGTCGAGTTCGTCCGTTTTTTCGGCATCGATAAAAACGGCCTCGATCGCATAATAGTCCTTTTTGCATGAGGGACAATCCCCGAAGGACAAATGAAAGTCGTACGCATTGCGCTTTTTCTGCTCTTCGGTCAACGATTCCCATACGCCCATGATCGTATCCCCGTCCCTGAGCCATGTTTTCCGTCCGGGAACATCGAATCCGTGAGGAAGAGTTCTCAGAAGAACATGTCCGCAGGAAGGACAGAGGAAATCGATAACACCTGTCGTCTCCGTGATTTTTTGAACATGAATGGGATTGGTCTCTCTGTTTGACTTTGCTTTTTGGGTTTTCACGGTTTCTCCTTTTCATCTCCGGTTCCCGGTCGGAATCCGGAGCCAGCAGAATAAGACTCTTTGATTTGAGAAAGATCTGCCTGGGCGAGAATGACGCTCTTCCCGCTCTTTCTCAAAGTCGCAAGAATTTCCTGATTCGCTTGAGACATGCCTTCTCTTGTCCGTCCATGATGAAAATGATGACGACACAGACAATCATCCATATCCGAACTGTCGAACATCCGGAAAACTGCCTCTTCTTCAAGGGGCCGCTTGCTTGTCTCCTCGATCTTGAGAGAAATCTTCTCTTCCTTCGGAATCTCTGAATATTTCGCTTTCATGTAAAGTTCCGCCGCTTTGATCATCCGCTTCCTGGTCGTGATCGATCCTTCCGGACCCCATGGCAGAAACTCTCCTGCGACGTAGAACGAGAACCTGAGAATGGCGTATATGAACATACACATCACGATCAGCCAGGCGGCGAGGTCCATGGCGTCACTGGAAACGATGGCCATGACAAAAAGAGGAACGACCATCGTCCAGAAGATCTGCCCGGGAATCTTCCTGACTTCCTCCCATTCCGGCTTTTCGGAAAGGGAACTTTTGGACAGTTTCCCTGTTGACAGTCCGTTTGTTGTTCCGGTCGCCCATCCTATCTTCCCTGAAACGTACTTTGCGTTGTTACCTTGACGGTATTCGACCAGGACATAAACCATCCAGCCGCCAACCATTCCAAACAGAAAACTGAGAAACAGCATCGTCAACCTCCTCTACGACTTTCTTTGACATGATTTTTCTAAAGTTGAATATAATTGGGAGAGGCCAATCGCCTCCCGGCTCATCGTTTTCTCCTTTCGATGCTGGTTTCTCTTACCACAGGAAGTACCACCCCATCATCAGGCGGTTGTCGGAGGCCGAGAGTCCCCCCACGTAGTCGGTCTGGTACTGTCCGGCCTCCACCCCCATCCGGACGGCCGGAGTGAAGTCGTGCCAGAGATCGGCGTGAATATACTGATTCCGGTTGTAGGGGAGAAGGTACTTGGCCATTCCATTCGAGAGGCTCCCGCCAGCCAGAAGAGAAGGGCCTACGGCCCCGGCCTGGCTCGCGAGATTTCCGGCGGAGACATGAGCGATCCCCAGTGCGACCGAGGTCCGGGCATGGTCGGAAAAGAAATACTGGAGATTGATGTTCCAGCTCTGGACCTGGACGGGGACGAACGCCTGCCCGTTTACGATCCCCGTGCCGAACGGAAGTGCCGTTCCGGGCGATCCGGTCCCGTAGTTCCCCATTCCCCAGGTGAGCCCCGGAAACTGGAATCCGTCCCCGGCTCCGGAGGTGAATTCTCCCGAAAGCGTCAAGGTGCTATCGGGATTTCCGTATTTGGCCGGAATGACCGGAAGAAACGCGTCGAAGGCGTAGGCCGTCGCGAGTTCGTTGAATCCGACCGGGACCGCGGAGGCTTCTGTTCCGACGGTCCATCCGGAAAGGGGCGTTTCGATCATCGAAAATCCGATCGAGAGTGGTTCGATCCCTTTTCCGGTCGCACCGATCATGGCTTCCCCGGGCCAGCCCGGGACGGCCCATTTGAGGCCTTCGACGAAGGAGGGAAGACCGAAGGCCGGTTCTTCGCTCTCGATCGAGACGGCCGGTTCGAGAAGGGTCCCTTCGAGATGGCCGATCATGTACCACCTCGCCTGGGGGAAGAGTCCGTAGGCCTCGGCGGGGCCCGCCTGGATCTGGACCGAGTTGTAGAGGTTGTAAGGCTGCCAGCCGAAGAGCGACCAATATTTCCCGGCCAGAAGATCGCCATACCCGGGAGTCTCGACATCCATCCAGAGCTGTCTGAGGTGCGGGGTCGGATTGTCCCATCCGGCGGAAACCGGAGGGGGGGTTCCGGTTGTGGACAGAAAGTCCATCTCAAGAAGTCCCCGGACCCGATAGCCCTGGTACAGGGGCGAGGAGATCATGATTCCGAATCGTGAGCCGTTCACGTCGAATCCCAACTGGGAGCCCGACAACGAGTTCAGCGTGGCGGGAGATCCGGAGGCGGTGTTCTTGTTGACTGCCCCAGCATTGTAGGGCCAGTTGGAAAAGGACCGGGTCGAATCGTAGACTCCGTCCGCTTCCAGGACTCCGTAGAGCCCCACGACCCATTTGGAGAACACCTGGGTCGCCCCGGGAGGCGGGGCATCCGGGACCAGATTCTGGAACGAGTTGTGAATCTCGGAGTTATATGGCTCGTCCGCAAAAGATATGGCTGATATAAATAGCGAACACGCTACCACAAAAAGGACGATCAGGGACGTTTTGACAGTCGATCCCACTCGCTTGGGAAGTTTTTTCTCCTCCGCATCAAGTTCCATGGACTTCGTATACCACCTGACAAGTCGCAGAACATCGGCTTTCACGAGCTTTCGACTCCTCCCGACAATGACGGTCCTGACGATGCCGTCCCGGATCGCCCTTCCAATAAATAACCGCTCCTCCCGCTCGCCTCCCGCGAGCTTTTGCGCTTCGTCGAGAGAGATCAGCTCGATGCTTTCGTTTGTGGCGTTCTTCGTGTCTTCCAAGGGCTTCTCCCGGCTTGTCGTTGATTCGTTGTTATTCGTAGCGGATCACCAGTCGAAACAGCTCCTGTCTTCGATCTCGCACCGCTTTCAAGTCGCCCTCCCGGACAAGCCGGGTCATAGCCTCCAGCACCTCCCCGGTCGTCAGTCCGGTGTCCTTTGCCGCCTTTTTCCGGTCGACGGGAAGATCCCGGCCAGGATGGAGATTCGACAAAAACCAGGCATAGAGCCGAATATGGGGAGGGTCGCTGGACCAGGCCAACGGCCGCCCGTCCGGAAGGCGCACGACGACCGTTCCCCTGAGGGTGGGTCGGCCATTCATCGGGGAATTTCCTTGAGTGCTCCCTGTTTCATCGCTTCCACCACAAGAGAGCGCACCCGGGCCGACTCCCGATTCCCGGCCTCGGTCTCGATCAGGCGGCATTTTTCCCGGTCGCCGATCCGCACCGGCGGAGGCGGACACTCCCCCGTCTCCATGTTCCCCAGCTCGAAAAGCCCCGGGAGAAAGGGAGGAATGTCATCGATCGGCGCTCCGGTCCGGACCCAGTGTTCGTAGCGTTCCCGGAAATCCTTTCGCCACCAGACCATCTCGGCTTCGGAGAGACCGCAGAGCCGGATCCATCCCCCGAGGCCTGTTATCGCGACATGGATCCCCGGATCGTCGAAGACGACCGTCGCATAAGCGCCATGGGTTCGCATGGCCTTTTCGACCTTGACGAGGGCCGACAGTGCCCGATCCTGATTCGTGCCCCGGAGACTCTTCAGGATGTCGGCCGGGACCGGCATCCTGGATTCCGTCTGGACGAACCGGTTCAGGGCTTCTTTGACCTCCTCGAATGCGTACGGGAGCAAACATTCGACCCACAGGTCGAGAACGTCAGGAGAGAAGGATCTTCCGTAAACCTTTGAGGTTTTTTCCAAAAGTTTCACAAAGTCGTTATATCGTGATCGTTCCATGGGGCGCCTCCTCCAGGTCAGGCTCGATTCCGTGTTTTAAGAGAAAGTCCTTCCGGGCTTGCTCGTTCTTCTCCCATCGGATCTCGTCGAAGGTCTTCGGCAGGGTTTCAGAACGCGCCCCCCTGGCTCTCCCGCCCTTGTCCTGTTCTTTCGAAAGCCAATGCAAAATGAACCGGAGC
>Ga0078972_1004784_pt1 | contig 36051 bp, 31 predicted proteins | sample YelNatPaOPGAMG01_FD_67568 | JGI IMG/M metagenome (GOLD analysis project Ga0078972, IMG submission 67568) | Hot spring thermophilic microbial communities from Obsidian Pool, Yellowstone National Park, USA - OP-RAMG-01 (SPADES assembly) (version 2) | ecosystem: Environmental > Aquatic > Thermal...
GACCACGATCCCGAGGCCGCGGGGGGGGCAGTCGATGGTGCGGCCCCCGCAGCCGATACAGCCCCGGGTCTTCTGCATGAAAGGCGGGCCCACCCGCCGGTCGAGTCCCCGGTTGGCAAAGTTGATCGCCCCGGCCTTGACCATCTCATGGCAGGCGCGCACGCAGCGTCCGCACAGGACGCACTTTTCCTCCGGGTTCTCGGTGGGGAAGGGCGGTTCGGTGATGCCGTATTCCCGGGCCATGTCCTGAATCAGGGGGACGTTGGGGGTTCGGGAGAGGAGCAGGCCCAGAATCACCTTGCGCGCCTCGACCACCCGGGGGGAATGGGTCTGGACCTCCAGCCCCTCCTCCACCGGGTAGGTGCAGGCCGTCTGCAATCCCGGCCGGCTGCCGGCCAGAACCTCCACCGTGCATAGACGGCAACTGCCGTCGGGCGGAAGGACGGGATGGTAGCAGAGGGTGGGGATTTCGATTCCGGAACGGCGGGCCACCTCCAGGATGGTCTGTCCCTCCTCGGCCTGCAAGGTTTGTCCGTTGATCGTCAGCGTGACCATAGGGCCCTCCTTATGCTCTCTCTTCGGCCGTCTCGATGACCAGGAGGCGGTCGGGGACGGGGACGGCCTCCTGGCCGGTGTCCTCCAGCCACTCCAGGTCGCAGCGCAGGCAGCGCTTGCACTCTTCCTGGGCCGTGCGTTCGTCGAAGCAGAGTTCGACCTCGCGGAAGTTGCCCCGGCGGGCCTCGACCGGAATCTCCGGGGTGGCCGGCCGGACGGCCTTGTAGTACTGTTCCATGTCAAAGATCTGCTTGACCACCTCGTAGCCCGGCCGGACGGCCACCTCCTCCACCTTGCCGGTGCGCAGGTAGTGGTCTACGGCCTCGGCGACTTCGTTCCCCTGGCCGATGGCCTGGACCACGGTGGACGGTCCGATGACGGCGTCGCCGGCGGCAAAGACCCCGGCCCGGGTGGTGGAGTAGCCGGGCCCGACCACCAGCGTTCCGTCGCGGCGGGCCTCAAGGCCCGTGCCTTCCAGCCAGAAGAGGTCCGGCTCCTGGCCGATGGCGGCGATCAGGACATCCGCCTCCATCACGAACTCGGAGCCGGGGATGGGCACCGGCCGGCGCCGGCCGGAGGTATCGAACTCGCCCAGTTCCTGCCGTTGCAGTTCCACGCCGGTCATGCGCTCCGTGCCCAGGACGCGGGTGGGGTTCAGGAGGAAGTGGAATTGCACCCCCTCCTTCTCCGCCGCCTCGACCTCGTCCTTGTAGGCCGGCATCTCCGCCCGGGTGCGCCGGTAGACCAGGTGCACCTCGCTCGCCCCCAGCCGCCAGGAGGAGCGCACGGCGTCGATGGCCACATCGCCTCCGCCGACGACCACCACGCGCTTGCCCTTGAGGTCGGGGGCCTTGCCCATGGCGATATCGCGCAGGAAGACCGTGCCCGGGTAGACGCCCGGCAGGTCCTCGCCGGGGATGCCCAGACGGCGGCTCTTGTGGGCGCCGATGGCCAGGATGACCGCCTTGTACCCCTGCTGGGCCAGGTCGTCCAGGGTAAAGTCGCGGCCCAGGGCCGAGTTCAGCCGAATCTCCACGCCGGCCCGTTGGATGTTGTCAATCTCCACCTGGAGGATATCCCGGGGCAGGCGATATTCGGGGATGCCCACGGCCATCATGCCGCCGGCCACGGGAAGCGCCTCGAAGACGGTGACCGGGTAGCCCTTCTGGGCCAGACGCAGCGCGGCGGTCAGGCCGGCCGGCCCCGAACCGATCACCGCCACCTTCTCCGGGTAGCGCTTGTCGGCCCGTGGCGGCGTCCAGGGGACCTTGAGTTCGTGGTCCGCCATAAAGCGCTTCACCTGGCGGATGGCAATCGGCTGGTCCAGTTCCCCACGCCGGCACTCGGCCTCGCAGAAGGCCGGACAGACGCGTCCGCAGACCAGGGCGAAGGGGTTGCGCCGGCGGTGCACCTCCAGCGCCTCGGCGTAGCGGCCCCGGGCGACCAGGGCCACATAAGTGGGGACGTCCACGCCGGCCGGGCAGGCGTTCGTGCATTTCGCCCGCACCAGCGGGAGACACACGCCGGCCGGGCACTTTTTCCGCAGGATGTGGGCCTCGTACTCGTCCCGGAAGTAGCGCAGCGTGGTCAGAACCGGATTGGGCGCCGTCTGGCCCAGGCCGCAGAGCGAAGCGTCCTTCACGACATAGGCCAGCCTCTCCAGATCGGCCAGGTCCTCCATCGTCCCCTGGCCGTTGCGGATGCGGTTCAGGATTTCCAACATCCGCCGGATGCCCTCCCGGCAGGGGGTGCACTTGCCGCACGATTCGTCCTTGAGGAAATCGAGGAAGTAACGGGCCACATCCACCATACAGGTGTCCTCGTCCATGACGATCATGCCGCCAGAGCCCATGATCGAGCCGGCCTGCTTGAGCGTCTCATAGTCCACCTGCAGGTCGAAGAGCGAGGCTGGGATGCAGCCGCCCGAAGGTCCGCCCGTCTGCACGGCCTTGACCCGCTTGCCGTTCTTCCCCCCGCCGCCGATCTCATAGATCAGTTCGCGCAGGGTGATGCCCATGGGCACTTCGACCAGGCCGGTGTTCTGGACTTTGCCCACCAGGGAAAAGATCATCGTCCCCTTGCTGGTGGCGGTGCCGATCTGGCTGAACCAATCGGCGCCGCGGTTGATGATGACGGGGATGTTGGCCCACGACTTGACGTTGTTGATGTTGGTGGGCTTGCCCCACAGGCCGCTCTGCGCCGGGAAAGGCGGGCGAGGGCGGGGGTTGCCCGCACGGCCTTCGATGGAGGCGATCAGGGCCGTTTCCTCTCCGCAGACAAAGGCGCCGGCCCCCCGGACCACCCGGATGTCGAAGTCGAAACCGCTGCCCAGGATGTCCTTGCCGAGCAGGCCGTACTCCCGGGCCTGTTCGATGGCGCGCTGCACATGCTTCACCGCCAGCGGATACTCGTCGCGCACGTAGATAAAGCCCTCGTGCGCCCCGATGGCGTAAGCCCCGATGATCATCCCCTCGATGACGCTGTGGGGGTCGCCCTCCAGGAGGGCCCGGTCCATATAGGCCCCGGGGTCCCCCTCATCGCCGTTGGCGATCACGTACTTGACCTCGCCCGGCGCCTTGCGGGCCAGTTCCCACTTGCGGCCGGTGGGGAAGCCGGCCCCGCCGCGGCCGCGCAATCCCGAGCGTTTGACCTCCTCGATGACCTGCTCCGGGGTCATCGAGGTCAGCACCTTGCCCAGCGCCTGGTAGCCGCCGACGGCGATATACTCCTCGATGGACTGGGGGTTGATGACCCCGCAGTTGCGCAGCACCACGCGCATCTGCTTGCCGTAGAAGGGGATGTCCTTGTAGTAGGGCACGGCCCGGCGGGTGGAAGGCTCCTTGTAGGTCAGCCGTTCCACGATGCGGCCCTTGACCAGCGTCTCCTCCACCACTTCGGGCACGTCCGCGGCCTGCACGCCGGTATAGAGGATGCCCTCCGGCTGGATGACCACGATCGGGCCCAGGTAGCAGAAGCCCCGGCTGCCGGTTTCCACCAGGCCGACCTCTTCGGTCAGCCCCCGTTGGGCCAGTTCTTCCCGGAGGGCCGCCAGGAGCGGTTGGGCCCCGGCCTTGGTGCAGGCCGGACAGGTACAGACCAGCACGTCCGCACGATGTCGCTCGCTCATTCGTTCCCTCCTACGTCCGTCCGACGACCCACTCGGAGACCACGTTGCCCCGTACCAGGTGCTCCTCGATCAGGCGAGGGACCATGGCCGGGGTGACGTTGCCGTAGGTGACCCGCGGCTGGTTGCCCTGCTGGATGTCCACCAGCGGTTCTTTGGAACACATGCCGATGCAGCCGGTGGTGGTGACGTGGGCGTCGATTTTGCGTCGCTCCAGTTCCTCCAGGATGGCGTACATCACCTCCCGGGCCCCGGCCGAGATGCCGCAGGTGCCCATGCCCACGGTGATGACCGTGTTGGCCGAAGCGCGGGCCTTGAGTTCGCTCTGGACGCGCTCCCGGAGTTGTTGCAGTTCTTCCAGACTCTTGAGGCGAGGCATGGCTTCCTCCTCCTTAGCCGGCCGGCGGCACGGCCGAGAGATCGACCGGGCCGGACGGGCGGGCTTCCACAACGACGGCGGCCGGCGTGATGGGGACTTCGCCCCGTTTGAGTTGGCCGGCCAGTTCCTCGGCCTTCATCGGGGTCATCTTGCTGTAGGGGCGCTCGTTGACCAGCACCATCGGGCCCAGGGCGCAGGCGCCCACACAGCGGATGGCCTCCAGAGAGAACCGGTTGTCGGGGCTGGTCTCGCCGGCCCGGATGCCCAGCGCCTTTTCCATCGCCGCCAGGACCCGCGGCCCACCGCCCACATGGCAGGCCGTTCCCAGGCAGACCTTGACCAGGTAATCCCCTTTCGGCGTCAGGCTGAAGGCCTTGTAGAAGGTGGCCAGTTGATAGACCTCGCTCAGTTTGACGTGCAGCCGTTCCGCCACCATCTCCAGGGCCTCCCGGGGCAGGTACTTGTACTCGGCCTGGATATCTTCCAGGATCGAGAGGATGGAACTGCGCTCCGCCGGGTAGCGCTCGATGATCTCGGAGAACGGCGTCTTGCTCATCGTTCGCCCACCCTCCTTTCACCGACGCTCATGTCCCCCATCTTGATCAGTTTGTACTGGGGGATGCGCCGGGTGAGACAGTACTCCCAGCACAGGCCGCATCCGGTGCACTTGTCCGGGTCCACGTAGCGGGCCTTTTTCCGCACCCGGACCTTGAAGTTGCCCACGTAGCCGGAGACCTCTTCGACCTCGCTCCAGGTGAGAAGGGTGATGTTCGGATGTCGACCGACATCCATCATCTTGGGCCCGAGAATTCAGGTCGAACAGTCCAGGGTGGGAAAGGTCTTGTCCAGTTCGGCCATGCGTCCCCCGATGGAGGGCTCGCGCTCCACCAGGTAGACGTGGTAGCCGGCGTCGGCCACGGTAAGGGCGGCCTGGATGCCGGCGATGCCTCCGCCGACGACCAGCACGGCCGGGGTCACCGGCTCCTTGCGGGGTTCCAGCGCCTCCTGTCGGGCCACCCGGGCCACGGCCGCGCTCACCAGGCGCTTGGCCTTGGCCGTGGCCTGGACCGGGTTGTCCACCACCCAGGCGACATGCTCACGGATGTTGGCCATGGCGAAGTAGTAGGGGTTCAGGCCGGCCTCGGCCAGAGCGTTCTGGAAGGTGGTCTCGTGCATCCGTGGGCTGCAGGAGGCCACCACCACGCGGTTGACGCCCAGGTTGCGGATGTCATCCTTGATCATGTTCTGCCCGGGCTCCGAGCAGACGTACTTGTAGCCACGGGCCACAGCCACACCCGGCAGCCCCTGGGCAAAACGGATGACCTCGGCCGTGTTGACCGTGCCGGCGATGTTCAGGCCACAGTCACACACGTAAACGCCGATCCTCACTTCTTCTTCCATAGTACCACACCTCCTTGTTACCCGTTGGGCCCATTCCACGCAACACGCATCACGCAACACGCATCACGCAACACGCATCACGCATCACGCATCAGATATACTCGACCGATACGACCTTGCCTTTCTTTCGCAACTCCTCGGCCAGTTCCTCGACCACCAGGCGGCGGAGCGGCACCTGGCCGGCGGCGTCGGCCGCCTGGACCGGGTTGACCGCCTGGCCGACCAGAAAGCGGATGACATCCGCCTGCCAGAGGAGGCGGGCCAGACGGGTGGCCCCATCCTCCTTTCGCGGCAGGTCCAGGAGGCGCCCGGCCTCCTGGAGTCGCCGGCGGGCCAGGCGCATGGTGACCAGACCTTCGGTCACCAGGTCCACCCCCTCCAGGGTGGAGGTGGGCGGCACCTCCATCCAGCCGTCGGCCGGCCGGGCCTCCACCCGCAGTTCCGCCCCCAGGAGGCGGGCGGCGATCTGGGCCGTCGTGTCGCCGCAGATGGCGCGCCAGCCCGTCTCGGCCAGGAGCCGGTCCAGCGCCTCCCGGTCGCGGGCCGGGTCGGCCGGGGGTCCACTCCACACCGTGAGGGTGCGCATCGGCCGGACGTACATGGCCAGCACGGTGGCTTCCTGCTCCAGCCGGCCTCCGGAAAGGCGCAGGAAGGTGCGGGCGAGTGCTCCCGCCACTTCCTCGGCCCCGCCGCCGGTGTCGGTCAGGCGCTTGAGGGCCAGGGCCACCTCCTGCCAGCCCCAGCGCCGGCCCCAGCCCCGGGCGCGCATGAACCCTTCGCTCACCAGAGCCATCCGGTCTCCCTGGGCCAGGCGGAAGGAGCCCCTCCGGAGCAGGCGGCCGCCGCGTTCCTCCTCCACCACCGGCAGGAGCACCAGGTGGCCCCGCCGGACCAGGAAGAGAGGCGGCGCATCGCACTCCAGGAGGTCGGCCCGGCGCCCCTCCCGCACCTGCAGGAGAGCAAAGGGCACATAGGCCCCCTCCGGCAGGAGGGGGAGGATGGCCTCGGCCGCTTCCTCCGGAGTCCGCCCCTGGCGCAGGAGTTGGTCCAGCCGGGCGGCCAGGTCCTCCGCACCGCCGGCCTGGGGACAGGACCCGACCAGAAGGGCGTGAAAGGTCTCTTCGGTTGGAAAGGTCCTCCAGGCCTCCTGGGCCTTCCGGCCCGGAGGAGAAAGGCTTTGGCCGGCGCATTCCACCCAGAGCCTCAAGGGGTCCTCCCCGAGCGGATGCCGTCCACCCAGACGCCCCGACCGCCTTCGCCGGCCAGGGCCAGCGCCAGTTCGGCCACCGTGGCCCTCTCCATCTGAAGCGTCGTGCGGGCGGAGATTTCCTTCAGGCGGTGGGCGTCGCCGCCGGCCACCAGGCCATAGTTCCGCAGTTCCGGGAAACGCTCCCTGGCTTCCCGGGGGCCGAGGAGGGGGGAGATTTCCACCCCCACCAGGCCCAGGTCGGGTGGGATAAAGCCCAGGTTGGCGATGACGCTGTAGGCCGGCCGGTCCACATGGGCCGGAAGGCACAACCCGCCCAGTTCCTGCACCCGCCGCACCGCCTCCTCCAGGGAGAACGAGGTGGAGGTCAGGAGGAGCCGCTCGTTGCGCCCGACGGCATTGCCCCGGGCATCGAGCACAATCTGCACCCCAAAGACCTCCTCCCGGTTCTTCAACGCCGGCAGATGGGCATAGACCTCCTCCTGCCAGCGCCATACCTGCTCCAGGGTGTCGAAGAGGCAGAGGAGGTGCACCTCCTCCCGGGTCTGCACCTCCATCCCCGGCAGGAGGGCGATGCCGCCTGCGGAGGCCGCTTCCCACATGGCCTCGGCGTTTTCGGCCGAGTTGTGGTCGGTGACCGCCAGCAGCCCCAGGCGCAGTTCCCGGGCCCGCTCGACGATGAGCGCCGGGAGCATCTCCACCTCGGCGCAGGCCGAGAGCACGGTATGGATGTGCAGGTCCGCGGTGAAAAAGGGCAATCCGGTCACCTCATCGGTTCTTCGAGCGAGGCCTCGCCCTCGGCAATGAATTCCTCCAGCCACCGCCGCACCTCGGGATGGGAAAAGGGCAGCCCCCCCAGGGCGGTGCGAATCTCGGCCGTGTCGAAGGCGAATTCCCGCCCACCCCGTCGGTGACGGTAGGCCAGGTCGCTCCTCCCGGCCAGGAGAAAGGCCAGGAGCGTCCGGGCCATATCGCCCAGGGGGGCCCGGTCGATGTGGCTGTACTGGAAGGTGGCCTCCAGGGTGGTGCCCCGGCCCTCCTGGGAAGTCAGCGTCACATCGCCGTTGCAGCGCTGGGCGGCGGCCTTGAAGAGGGGCAGGCCCAGCCCGACGTGGCGCGTCTTGCGGGTGGTGTAGAACGGGTCAAAGGCCCGGGCCAGTTGCTCCGCGCTCATGCCTCGACCGTTATCTCGGATGGTAATGTGCAGTCGATCCGCCAGCGGATCCTCTTCGATTTCCAGTTCAACCCGATTGGCCCCGGCCTCCAGCGAGTTTTGGAGGGCATCCAGGATATGCAGGCTCAATTCGCGCATCCCGTCGTCCGGCCATCTCCATCTTCAGCGTTCCACCCCCGGAATGCCCAGGGCAAAGAGCCGGCCGACCACGGTGTAGGTGGTGAGCGGCGTGGTCAGGATGGGGATGCCCTCCTCCTCGGCCCTGGAAAGGGTAGCCGGGTCGGGGGTAACCCCCTCGGTGACGACGATGCCGGCCAGGTTCAGCAGGCTGGCCACGGCGACGATGTTCGGATGGCCCTGCAGGGTCACCCACAGGTTGCCGGCCTGGGCCTTGGCCATCACACAACTCAGCAGGTCGGAGGCGTAGCCGCCGGTGACCGGCCGTTCCAAATTCCCGGCGGCGGCGCGCACCTCCAGGGCCAGTTCGCGGACAATCGTCTTCAGGTCCATCGCCTTGCTGCCCCTTTCAGGCCGCCTTCTCGGCCGGCCGGCGCTCGTGATCCAGGTAGATCACCACCTTTACCGAGGTATATTGGGCATTGGGCGATTCGATGAGCATCTCGTCGGCACAGCGCTTCACATTGTTCAGCCCCACGCCGGCCCCAAAGCCCATCTCCCGCACCCAGTCCGGGGCGGTGGAAAAGCCCGGCTGCATGGCCTGCTCGATATCCGGAATGCCCGGCCCGGTGTCCACCGCCCGGATGATGATGCGGTCCGGCTGGATTTCGGCCAGGATTTCGCCCCCACTCGTGGTGTGGATGATGATGTTCATCTCCAGTTCATAGGTCACGATGGCCGCCCGGCGGGCGATCTGGGGCGGGACGGCCAAGCGGCTGAGCGCCCGCTTGATCTTGCTGGAAGCATCGCCGGCGCTTTCAAAGTCCTGGGCCTCCACCCGACAGCGCAGGGTGATGCTGGTCAGGTCGGAGATGAGTTCCTCGAAGATGTGGCTGACCCGGTAGCGGAGCGCCTCCTCCCGGTGATACTCTTCCTCCAGTTGCCGGAGCAGGCCGCGGATGATGTCGCCCCGGGTCAGAATGCCGACGAGTTTTCCCCGGGCATCCACCACCGGAAAGCGGCCGTAGCCGTGGCGGTTAAAGTACTTGATGGCCATCACCACCGATTCGTCCGCCCGGACGGTCACGGGGTTGCGGGTCATCTTCTCGCCCACCGAGGCCCCCATCTCCCCGGCCACCAGGGCCTTGATGAGGTCCTCGACGCTGACGATGCCCACCAGGACGTCGCCCTCCAGGACCGGCGCTCCAGAGATGCGGTGGTCGCGGAGGATGGCGCGGAGTTCGGCCATCGTGGTCCGTGGTTCGACGGTGATCACCTGCCTGGTCATCACATCTCCGATCTTGACCTCATAGGTCAGTTCGTGGAGGCGGGTGACCTCGGCCATAGGCGCCTACCGGTCTGTTTCCTCAGCGTCCCCGGCCGTTCGCCAGGGGATGCGGCAGGAGATGTCGCAACTGCGCAGGCCGGCCTGGTAGAGGCGTCCGCAGGCCTCGAACATAGGGAGCGCCGTGGCGACCAGCGGAATCCCCTTTTCCCTGGCCAGGGCGATGGTTTCCGGCATCGGCTGCTTGCCCCGGACGAAGATGATGCCGGCGATGTCGGCCATCTCCGCCGTGCGCACCACCTGGGGGGTGCACAGGCCGGTCAGGAGGATGGCGCCCGGCTCCACCAGGGCCAGGACGTCGCTCATCAGGTCGGCGGCACCTCCGCAGGGAATCTCCTGATCGAGGTCAAACTCAAAGAGCGGCGTGCCCTCGACGATTTCGATAATTTTCCCCAATTTCATGGCCCCGCTCCGCCGGCCGGCCCTAGGAACCGGCCGGCCAGCCGATCTTTTCCAGCACCGGCCTGGGGGAGACGATGTTCTTCTGAAGCAGAATCTCCTGGGCCGGGAGGTCAAAGGCCAGGGCCATCAGTTGAGTCAGGTAGAGCACGGGGATGTTGACCCGCCGGCCCAGTTTGCGGGAAACCTCGGCCTGGTAGGCATCCAGGTTCATCTGGCAAAGAGGGCAGACGGTGACGACGCAGTCGGCCCCATCGGTTTCGGCCAGGAGGTCGGAGACCAGTTTGATGCCCACGTCTTTGGTGGAGGTGATCAGGATGCCGCCACAGCAACGGGTCTTGTAGAGGTAGGGGACGACATCGGCTTCCATCGCCGCCAGGAGGCGGTCCATCGATTCGGGCAGGTCGGGGCCATCGTACTCCATGAAGGGGCGCACCGTCTGGCAGCCGTAGTAGGGCACGACGCGGAGTCCCCTCAGGCTGCGCCGCATCCGGGCCTGAACCTTTTCCGGGCCGATGTCGTTGGCGATGACATCGAGCATATGGCGCACGCGGACGGTGCCGCGGTAGGTCAGGCCGGCCGCGCCCAGGATTTCGGCCAGGCGGGGACGCAGCGAGGGATCGCGCTGGCAGTGTTTTTCCACCTTGAAGAGGCTCAGGTAGCAGGAACTGCAGGTGGCGACGATGTCCAACCCCATCTGTTCGGCCAGGGCCAGGTTACGGGCCGGCAGGGCGATGGAAAGGAGATAGTCCACCGACTCGGCCGGGGAGGAGCCGCAGCAGTTCCAGTCGGGGATGGGGACGAGTTCCGCCCCCAGTTCCCGGAAGACGGCCCGGGCCGAGACATCGTACTCGCGGGCGGCCGTTTCCAGCGTGCATCCGGGGTAGTAGGCGTATTTCATCGCAGGATTTCCTCCTTTTGCTCCATCTCGCGCACCTTGGCGTACATCGCCCGAATCTGGTCCACCCCTTTGATGGATATCGGCCGCAGGGGCATCTTGCCCCGGCGGAGGAGGGCCAGCCCGAGCGGGGCGAAAGAAAGGGCCTGCAAGGGGTTGGTGCGAAGGAGCCAGCGCACCATCAGAAGGGTCTCGTGCATCCGTCCGGTATCGCGCACCACATCCATGAACGTTTCGTAGAAGCGGGCGCTGCGGTCCTTCTTCTCCACGCCCTCGGCCACCGAGAGCCGCTTGAGGGTGGCCATCGTCTCGGTTACCGCGATGCCCCGGGGACAACGGATGGTGCAGGAGTAACAGGTGGTGCAGAGCCAGAAGGTGTCGCTTCGCAGGACCTCATCGCGCAGGCCCACCTGAATCAGCCGCCACAACTGCCGTGGCGTATACTCCATGGCGTAGGCGGTGGGACAGGAGGCCGTGCAGGTGCCGCATTGGATGCAGGTCAGGAGTTTCTCCTTGTCCGGGGCCACCGTTTCGGCGAAGGAGTGATCGAGCATTTCGCGCGTCAGGTTGAAGGATTGAAGGGCCATGAGTTACCTCCTCCAGGTCTCCGGGGAAGAGGGCTTCCGGACGTCGGGGGTTTCCCTCCGGGCGGTCGGGAAGCCGTCCTCCCTGCTTCTCGATAGGGCTAAAGAAGGCAGCCACCTCCTCAGGCAAGCGGCCAGCGGGCCTCGGGGATATCCAGAGGCTGACGGGATAGGGCGCTCCAGAGCAGTTCCACCAGGTCGTACACCTGCAGGCGGGCACCCCAGCGGCGGGCGGTGCGGCTCAGGGTATGGCGGCACAGTTGACAGGCGGTGATGATGGCATGGGCGCGGGCATCCACCGCCTGGGCCAGGCGCCGCCGGCCCAGTTCCATGGCCACGTCGTCCCGCAGGCGGGGCAGGTTGCCCCCGCCGCCGCAACAGATGGCGCCCTCGCCATGGTTGGCCATCTCGACCACCTTCAGGTCGGGAATCGTCCCCAGGAGTTGCCGGGGTGGGTCGTAGAGGCCGGCCTGCCGTCCCAGGTCGCAGGGGTCGTGGTAGGTGACGACCGCCTCCACCGGGGAGGGGACGACCCCCTGCCGGGCGAACTCCCGCAGGAGAAAGGTGCTCACGTGCTCGATGGGCGGAAGGCTGCATCCAGGCAGGAGGATGGGATAGAGTTCCTGCCAGACCCGGTAGCAGTGGGCGCAGGCGGTGACCAGGCGAGAAGCCCCGGTGCGCTCCAGGGCCTCCAGGTTGTGTCGGGCCAGGGCCACGGCTTCCTCCCGCCGGCCGACCGTGAGGAGAGGATAGCCGCAGCACCATTCCTCCGTCCCCAGGGTGGTCAGGGAGAGGCCCAGGGAACGGAGCAGTTGGACGGTGGAACGGGCCACCCCATAGGCCAGGGGGAAGAAGGCCGCGTAGCAGCCGACGAAGTAGACGACCTCGGCCGGCCGGGGCTTCCGAAATTCGTTTTCCCCCTCCGGGAAGCCCAGCGTCCAGGAGAGGCGCAACGCATTGTCCTCCCCGGCCACGTTGTGCGTCTGGGAAAGGCTCAGGCAGAGTTCCTGGAGGGAGGGGGGCATGACCTCCCGCTCGCGGGCCGCCAGCGCCTTGAGTTCCAGCATCGTCTCCATCGTCGGGATGCCCCGTGGGCAACGGGTGTTGCAGGCGTAACAGGCCGTGCAGAGCCAGAAGGAGTTGCTCAGGAGCACCTCTTCGCGCAGGCCCACCTGAATGAGACGCCACAACTGGCGAGGGGTATAGTCCATCGCGTAGGCGGTGGGACAGGAAGCCGTACAACTGCCGCACTGGATGCAACTCAATAACCTCTCTTTGTCCGGAGCGACCCGGTCCGCGAAGGCATGGTCGAGCATCTCGCGGGTCAGGTCAAAGGTCTTCAGCGCCATGCCCCCGCCTCGTCCGCACACTCTGGACATCGAGAATTATACCACAATCCGGGAAATTTGTCAAAAAGCGCACAATCGGCCTCAGTTGTCGACGAAATTCGTCATATATTCTGCAATTTTCAACGCATTTCGTCATCACCGCCCCGGGACAGGAGGGGCAGATAGACGGTGAAGGTGGAGCCCTGGCCCAGGCGGCTGGTTACGGAGATGCGGCCGCCGTAGCGGTCCACCAGGCTTTTGACGATGGAGAGGCCCAGGCCGGTGCCTTCCCGCTCGATGGCCCTGGCGTTCTCGGCCCGGAAGAATTCCTCGAAGAGGTGGGGCAGGGCCTCTTCGGGGATGCCGATGCCGGTATCGGAGACGATGAGCACCGCCTCGGCGTCGTGGCGCTCCAGGGAGACCTCGATGCGGCCTCCGGAGGGAGTGTACTTGAGGGCGTTGCCCACCAGGTTGACCAGGATGCGCTCGATGCCGTCCTCCACGGCCAGGACGGTGAGCGGCTGATGGGGGACATAGACCCGCAGGTCCTGGGCCTTTTCCTCGGCCACCGGGCGCAACTGGCCGACCACCCTGGTCACCAGGGGGTTCAGGAGGACGGGGTGGGGCGCTTCGGCGATATGCTCGGTCTTGCCGGCGGCCAGGTCCAGGAGGTCGTCGATGAGTTGCTGGAGGAAGAGGATGCGCCGTTCGGCCCGTTCGATCAACTCCTTCTGCTTGGAGGAGACCTGGCCGGCATAGCCGCCGGAGATGACCCGCAGGAGGCTCTGCACCGTGGCCACGGGGGCGCGGAGTTCGTGGGTGACCGTCAGCACGAACTGGGACTTGGCCCGGTCGATCTCCTCCAGTTTCCGGTAGGCCAGGGCGTTGGCGATGGCCACGGCGACTTCGCTGGCGATGGTCATCAGGAAATCGGCCTCCTCCTGGCCGTAGCGGTAGCAGGCGGCGCTGTAGACGCGGATGACGCCGATGGCCCGGCCGCGCACCAGGAGGGGGCAACAGAGGACGGAGCAGATGCCCTCCCGTTCGATCTCTTCCGGGTATTGGAAACGGGGATCCAGGGGGGCTTCCAGCACGATCACCGGCTTGCCCTGGAGGGCCTCCTGGTCGATGGGGCTTTGGCGCACTTCCACCGGGCCTTTTTGCAGGTATTGCTCGCTCAGACCCCAGGCGGCGGCGATTCGGAGCACCTGGCCGCTTTCGTCGAGCAGGCGGATGGAGCAACCCTTGGCATCGAGGGCCTCGGCGGTGCGGCGGGTGACCATCTGGAGGACCTGTTCCAGGTTGAGGGTGGAGGAGGTGGCACGGCCGATCTCGTAGAGCGTTTCCAGGCGGTGATAGGCCCGTTCCAGGTCCCGCCGCAGGGAAAGGAGTTCGCGTTCGGGCCGGCCCAGGCCCCGGGCAATGTCTTCAGAGAGGTGGAGGAGAAACCACTCCTTGAAGGAGGGGTCATCGGGCCGATGCAGTTCCCGGAGTTCCTGGGGGTGGGACGGTTGGAGGCGCACCAGCCAGCCCTCCCCATAGGGGTCGGCATCCACCAGGCCGGTCTCTTCCCGCAGGCGCTCGTTGACGCCGACGACCGTCCCGCTCACCGCCGCCCACACCCGCAGGATGCCTCTTTCGGCCTCCAGGGCGGCCAGCACTTCCCCCCGAAGCACCCGGCGGCCGGGGACGGGCAGGTCCAGGTAGAGGATGCGGCCGGCCGCCTGCCGGGCATAGTCGGAAAGGCCCTGGACGACCTGACCGTCTTCCAGACGCACCCAGTTGTGGCGGCGGTCGTAAAGCCGGTCCTCGGGGAAGTTATAACGCTCGATATCCATGTCTCCCCCTGCCGGGGGTTGCCCCTCAGCCAAGCAACCGGCGTACCTTCTCCAGAAGGGTCCCCGGCTCGATGGGCTTGTCCACAAAGCCGTCAAAGGCCAGGTCTTCCTGGGAAGGGAGGGCTTCGGCCCACTCGGTGGAACGAATGGCCGAGATGGCCAGCACCGGCACGCCGGCCAGCCGGGCCTCGGTCCGCACCATCTGGAGCACCTCCAGCCCGGCCAGAGGGGTCTCCATGATCAGGTCCAGCAGAATCAGGGCCGGAACCTGCTCCCGCAGAAAGTTGCGGGCCTCGCGGCCGTTGCAGACCGTCTGCACCTGGTAGCCCTCCGCCTCCAGCACCATACTGGCCGCGGCACAGAAGTCGGCGTCGTCGTCCACCACCAGGATGAGGGGGCGGGCGACGACGGGGGGCGCCGCCGCCGGGACCTCGGGCAACTGCCAGTCGTGGGGGTGCTTTTCCACCTGGAGGATGTAGGAGGTCTGAGTGGCCTTGATGCCGGGGATGGTGGCCACCTGCCGGGTGAGGAAGGGAAGGAGGTCGTCCCCGGAGGGGAGGACCACCCGCATCACCAGGTCGTAGGTCCCCGAGGTGTAGATGACCTCACGGACCTCCGGCCGGGCGGCCAGTTTCTGGCCGATCTGGGTCAGTTTGTCCAGGTCGACCTGAAGGTAGATGAGCGCCTCCATCGCCAGGCCGAGACGGCGGGGGGAGACACAGGCCACTACCTCCAGGATGCCCTCGGCGATGAGGCGTTCGACCCGCCGGCGCACGGTGGCCTCGCTCACGCCCACCAGACGGGCCAGTTCCACGTAGGGGGTACGCCCATCCCGCTGCAGGTGGAGGATGATCTGACGGTCCAGATGATCCGGCTGGTACATCCCGGTGCTCCTTGGGCACCATGCCCACCCTGGCTTCCTGCATTGTGTATTTTACCACATTTCACGGATTTTGTCAAATGCCCGAGGATGAACGCCGGAATTCGGCGAATTTTTCGATAAAACGACGAATTCCGCCGTCGTCGGAGGATACATGGGGGGTTCCGGCGGCAGAACGGGGGGCTAGGCCGGCTCCACCCGGACCGCGCAGACCTTGTACTCGGGGATTTTGGCCACCGGGTCCAGGGCGGCGATGGTCAGGAAGTTGGCGTTTCCCTCGGGGAAGTGGAAGTGGGCAAAGATCGTGCCGGGCGGCACCCGTTCGGTCACCCAGGCCTCGGCCTCGATCTGCCCCCGGCGGGAGGTGAGGCGCACCCGCCGTCCTCCGTCCAGGCCCAGTCGTTCGGCATCGTCGGGGTTCACCTCCACCAGCGGCCGGCCGTAGGCGGCCAGCAAGCCCTGGGCCCGGCGGGTCAGTTCGCCTCCGTGCCAGTGGTAGAGGACGCGGCCGGTGGTGAGGATGAAGGGATAGTCCGCGTCGGGGAGTTCGGCCGGCGGGATGTGCTCGATGGGGGCGAAAAGCCCCCGCCCCCGGGTGAACTGCCCCACGTGGAGGATGGGCGTGCCCGGATGGGAGGCATCCCGCACCGGCCACTGCAGCCGCTCCCCGCGCTCCAGCCGTTCGTGGCTGACCCCGGCGTAGATGGGGGTCAGGGCGGCCACCTCGGCCAGAATCTGGGCCGTATCCTGGTAGTCCCAGCCGGCATAGGGGGCCGCCTCGGGCCGGCGGAGCCCCTGGGCCAGGAGACGCCGGGCCACTTCGGCGATGATGCGCCAGTCCTCCCGGGCCTCGCCCAGCGGCGGGATGGCCTGCCGGACCATCTGGATGCGCCGTTCCGTGTTGGTGAAGGTGCCGGTCTTTTCGGCGAAACTCACCCCCGGCAGGAGCACATCGGCGTAGGGCGAGGTCTCCGAGGGGAAAATCTCCTGCAGGACGATGAAATCGCACCGTTCCAGGCAGTGGCGGGTGTGGTTGCTGTCGGGCTCGCTCATCACCGGGTCCTCCCCCAGGATGTAGAGCGCCCGGATGCGGCCTTCGCCGGCCGCCGGAATCATCTCCGTGACCGTCAGCCCGACCTTCCCCGGCAGGGGTACACCCCAGGCCGCCTCAAATTTACGGCGGGCCTCCTCGCCGGTCACCTTCTGGTAGCCGGGGTAGAAATCGGGCAGGGCTCCCATATCGCAGGCCCCCTGGACGTTGTTCTGCCCGCGCAAGGGGTTGACCCCGCCGCCGGGGATGCCCATATTCCCCAACAACATCTGCAAATTGGCCAGGCTCATCACGTTGCGCACCCCGACGGTGTGCTGGGTGATGCCCATCGCCCAGATGACCGCCATCGGCCTGTGGAGGGCCAGAATCTCGGCCGCCTGGTACAGTTGCTCCACCGGTACCCCGGTGATGGCGGCCACCTTGGCCGGCGTGTACTGTTCCACCACCGCCCGAAACTCCTCAAAGCCTTCGGTGCGGGCCTCGATGAACTGCCGGTCCTCCCAACCCTTTTCCAGGATGATGTTCATCAGGCCGTTCAGGAGGGCCACGTCGGTGCCGGGGCGATGTTGCAGGTGCACCGCGGCGAAATCCACCAGGTCGATGCGCCGGGGATCGGCGACGACCAGTTTGGCCCCGCGCCGGGAGACGGCCCGGCGAATCATGGTGCCGAAGACGGGATGCTGCTCGGTGGTGTTGGAGCCGATGACCAGGAAGGCCGCGGCCTGGTTGGCCACATCGTCCATCGAGTTGGACATGGCCCCGGAGCCGAAGGAGGTGGCCAGGCCGGCCACCGTGCTGGCGTGGCAGAGCCGGGCGCAGTGGTCGATGTTGTTCGTCCCCACGACCTGGCGGGCCAGTTTGTTCAGGAGGTAGTTCTCTTCGTTCAGGCACTTGGCCGAACTCAGGAAGCCCAGGCTATCGGGGCCGTAAGCCCGATAGATTTCGCTCAACCGGCGCACGGCAACGTCCAGCGCCGTATCCCAATCCACCTCGACCCATTCGCTCCCCGCCCCCTCCCGCGTCTTGGGCCGCCCTTCCAGGAGGTAACGGCGCACCCGGGGCCGCAGGAGGCGGTCGGGGTGGTGGACAAAGTCGTAGCCGTAGCGCCCCTTGACGCAGAGGGCCATCCCGTTGACCGGGGCCTGGGGATTCGAGGTCACGCCGATCACCCGGCCGTCGCGCACGTTCAGGTCGAAATTACAGCCCACGCCGCAATACGGGCAGGTCGTGGTCACCCTGCGCACCTGGTGGACCCGGCCCAGGCCGTGGCGCATCTTGTCGCTCAGGGCCCCGGTGGGGCAGTAGGCGACGCAGTTGCCGCACGATTCGCAGCGCGCCTCCAGCATCGTGGTGCCGGCCCCGGCGACGATCTGCTCCTCGAAACCGCGATAGGCCACGCCCCAGACGTAGCGCCCCTGAACCTCCGCGCAGGCCAGCACACAGCGTCGGCAGAGGATGCACTTGTTGAAATCCACCCGGACGAAGGGGTTGGGGTCGCCATCCACCGGGAAGCGGGTGCCCTTTTCCCCCCAGGCCGGCGGGCTCACCTGGTACTCGTAGGCCAGGTCCTGGAGTTCGCAGGAGCCGGAGGAATCGCAGAGGAGGCAATCCTGGGGGTGGTTGGCCAGCATCATCTGGAGCGTTCGCCGGCGGGAGCGAATCACCCGTTCGCTCCGGGTGTGGACCACCATCCCTTCGGCCACCGGGAAGACGCAGGCGGCCTGAAGGAAGCGTTGCTTCTCCACCTCGACCACGCAGATACGGCAGTTGCCGGTCGGCGTCAGGTCCCGGTGATAGCAGAGGGTGGGGATGGAGATGCCGGCCGCCCGGGCCGCCTCCAGGATGGTCTGTCCCTCCTCCGCCTGGATGCTTTTCCCGTCAATGGTCAGAGAAATCGTCCGGGCCATCTTTCACCCCCTCATCGGGCACACCCCGGCCGGGCAAACGCCCCGGGCGTGGGCCTCGAACTCGGATGGAAAGCGTCGCAGGGCGGTCAGGACGGCGGTGGAGGCCGTCTGGCCCAGCCCGCAGAAGGAACTATCGGTCATATGCTCGCCCCATTCGAGGAGTTCCTGGAGGTGTCCGGACGTGCCGTGTCCGGAGGTCAACTCGTTCAGGAGTTGGAGTTGGCGTTCCGTTCCCACCCGGCAGGGGGTACATTTGCCGCACGATTCGGCGCGGAAGAAGGCGGCCACCGCCCGGACATAGTCCACCAGGCAGGTCTGGGCATCCAGAATCACCAGGTCGCCGGCCCCCAGCATGGCCCCGGCCTCGGCACAGGAGGCAAAGTCGAGGGGAACGTCCAGGAATTCGGGCCCGACGATGGCTCCGGCCGCGCCCCCCAGGTGACAGGCTTTGAAGGGGGCCGGGCCGCGCATCCCGCCGGCCGGCCCTTCGATCACCTGCCGCAGGGTGAAACGGCCCAACGGCGCCTCCAGGCAGCCGCGCCGGCGGACGTGGCCGGAGATGGGATAAAGTTTGGTGCCCGGGCTTTTCTCCGTCCCGACCTGGCGATACCATTCCGCCCCATAGGCCACGATGTCCGGCAGGTTGCAAAGCGTTTCGACGTTGTTGAGGAGGGTGGGCCGGCCAAAGGCCCCATAGGTCGTGGGGTAGGGTGGGCGCAGGCGGGGTTCGCCGCGCTTCCCCTCCAGGCTTTCCAGGAGGGCCGTCTCCTCGCCGCAGATATAGGCGCCGGCCCCGCGATGGAGGTGGAGGGTGAAGGTAAAGTCCGTGCCCAGGATGTTCGCCCCCAGGTAGCCGGCCGCCTGGGCCTCCTGGATGGCCCGCTCCAGGAGCGCGGCCTGGGAGGCATATTCCCCGCGGATATAGATGCACCCCTCCCGGGCGCCGACGGCATAGGCGGCCAGGACGATGCCCTCCAGGAGGCGATGGGGATCGCCCTCGATGAGCAGGCGGTCCTTGAAGGTGCCCGGCTCCGACTCATCGGCGTTGCCGATCACCCAGGCCGGGCCGTTTCCGGAACGGGTCGCCGCGGCGGTGAAGCGCATCTTCAAACCGGTGGGGAAGCCGGCCCCTCCGCGCCCCTGCAAGCCGGAGCGCACCACCTCCTCCACCACCTCCGCCGGCTGCATCCCGGTCAGGGCCTTGCGCAGGGCCTGGTAGGCCCCGGCCGCCACCGCCTCGGCCAGGGAGTCGGGGGCGATGCGCCCGACGTTGCGCAGGAGGGCCCGTTCCTTCGGGACCGCCAAGTCGAGGATATCCTCCTCCGGCTTCCAGGGGGCCGGCTCCCGGCCTTCCAGGAGGGGGCGGAGGTCCTGGGGGGAGAGGTTCCGATAGAGCCGGCCGGCGTGGCGGGCCACCGGGCCGGCGGCGCAATGGCCCAGGCAACTGGTGCGGCGCACCTCCAGGCCGGCCTCCTCCAGCACCCGGCGCACCTGGGGGGCGCCCTGGGCATGGCAGGGGCCGTCGTCGCAGAGGTCGACGGCCGTCGGGGCCTTCTCCCCCACCTGCCAGAGGGCGTAGAAGGTGGCCAGGCCGTAGACCTCCTGGGCCGGCCGGCGAAAGTGCCGGGCCACGGCCTCGATGGCCGGCCGGGGAAGGTAGCCCAAAGCCCCGTTCAGGCGTTCCAACGCCACCGGAAGCATCTCCCGTTCGGGCGGCAGGGCGGAAAGCACCCCCTGAACAACCCGTTCCAGAGAAGGTTCGCTCAGGCTCATGGAGGACCTCCGTGACTCTGCGGAAGGGCCGGCGACCCGATGGGCGCCGGCCGATGTTGAATGTTAACCAATTAACCGGATCGTAAGCCGGCATAGCGTAGCAGACCATCTGAACCCTTTGCTTCGCCTACACCCGCCTTCCCACCGCCGGCCGGCGCAGGCCGGCCGCCAGGCGGGGGGCGACTTCAGTCGACCCCGCCCACGCCCCCGGCCGGCGCACGATGGGGCCGATTGAAATCGTCCTCCCTTTAGGCGTCGGCCTACGCCGACGCTCTCCCACCCCCAGGCCGGCCGCCAAGGAAACCCCGACCGCGCCTTCTTGGGCCTCCTGAGGCCCCTACTCTACCACGAGACTAATTTGTTAATGCCCAAGATCGGCCCCATACGACCTCTCCTGTGGAATTCGGCGAGGCCGATTATAGCACAGCGCCGCCGGGCGGTCAAAAGGACCTGGGGTGCGCACCATTTTTGAAGGCGGCTTATGGAGGCCGAACCTGGATCTGGGCGTTCAACGCATTCCGAAGGCGATGGTCCACCCCCAGCGCCAGAGGCCGGTCCAGAGGACCAGGATGAGCAGGAGGGCCACCGTCAGCCGGCCGGCGGTCCCCTTCCTCCCCAGCCCGGCCAGCATCGTCCCGGCCCCCAGGGCCAGGACCGGCAGGATGAAGAGGCTGTAGCGCGAGGAAAAGCCGAAGAGGGCCTGCCCCAGGCCGAAGAGCAGGGCGGTCAGGAGCGCGCCTCCCAGGACGGCTGCCGTCCAACCCTTTCGGGCGCGGCCGCAGGGGCAGGCATCCAGCCCGCCCGCGAGCAGGCCCGGCAGGGCCAGGAGGGCCGGCAGCGGCTGGACAAAGGAGAGAAACTGCGGCAACGGGTTCAGGACGGTCGCCAGGCGGCCTTCTCCCTGCCCCAACCTCTGCACTCCCCCCAGGAGGGCCTCCCAGACCGGCGAGGCGCTGTAATAGAGGAGCAGGGCCACCACTCCCGCCAACGCCAGCGCCCCCAGGGTCCACCGGGCCAGGCGCCGTCCCTCGGGGGTGAACACCCCCAGCGCCGCCGTGGCCAAGACGAAGGCTCCAAGCAACAGGCTATCGGCAAAGTGGCCCAGGAGGGTCAGGAGGAAGGCGCCGGCCAGGAGCCAACCGTCCCTTTTCCCCGGCGGCCGGCGCCCGACGGCCAGGAGGACGAGCGCCCCCAGCAGGGTCAGCCGGGTGAACATGTTGGTGTAGTTTCCCCAGGAGAAGAGGAAAAAGGTCACCGGGGCGGCCTCGGCCAGGAGGAGGGCGAAAAAGGCCACGCTGCTCCGGCCGCTCAGCCGGAGGGCCAGGAGGTAGAGGAGCAGGCCGCACAGGGCATCCAGCGCCGCCCCGGCCACCTCCATCACCAGGGAGGGGGCGGCGGGAAGGAGGGCGGCCGGGGCCAGGGCGATGTAGAAGCCGGGCGGGTAGGGGGCCGGGAGGTTCACGTCGGGCAGGTCGGCGGTGAAGAGGAGGTTCCCGGCCCAGGTCCATTCGGCCCGGTGGACATGGAAGAGGAGGTCGCTGGAGCGGAACTGGGGGTAGAGCATCCCGCCCAGGCGCAGGAGAAAGCCCAGGAGGAGGACGACCCAGAGCCGCCGGGCCTGAGGGAGGGGGAGATGGGCGGACTCGAACCTGGGAAGGAACAGGACGGTGAGGAAGAGGCCGGCGGCCAGGAGGAGCACCAGGGGAGTAGTGAAGAGGGTCAGGCCGAGGCGATGCCAGGCCAGGAGGTAGACCAGGAGGAGGCTTCCCAGGAGGGAAAGGAGGGTGCTCCACCTCCGGTTCAGCCCCCAGCGGCGCAGGAGGAGGTAGGTCAGGAAGACGCTCCCCAGGAGGGCGCCCAGTTGGTTCCAGGCCGGTTCGGTTCGGCCTGCCCCGAGGGAGCGCACCTCGAGCCAGTCCACGGCCAGGCCCAGTTCGCGCCCTTCGCCCGGGGGGCGGACGGCAGGAGTACGCAGTTCCAGATAGAGGTCGCCGGCCGGCAGGGCCTCCGGGGGGAGGAGGAGGCGATAGACCTGCCAGGCGGGGCTTACCGTGGTGGAGAAGAGGTGGGTTTTCCCGATCCAGAGGCCGGCCGGGGAGGCCTCCGGGCCGGCCGGCGGGGAGTGCAACCGCAGGCGCACCTCGAGCGGCTGCCGGCCCAGACCCGGCAGGCGCACCCCCGCCTGGGCCCGCGTCCAGCGGTAGGTCGCCCCTGCCTCGGGGAAGGCCGCCCGTTCCGGTTCGTGGAAGGAACCCAGATAGGGGGCGTCGTGGGGGCCGCCCACGTCCAGGTGGAAGGCGACCGGGACCTGGTAGGCGGCCAGCCCGAAAAGCAGGGCGAAAAGGAGAAGGAGGTACGGCGGCGCTTCCAGGAGGGTGCGCCTCCAGCGCCGGCCCTCATCTCGTATGGGCAGTTCGCGAACCGCCCATACCCGCGCCGTCCGTTGCATCGCTTTCCATACGTCCCGGCCGGGGATTATGCCAGCAGCCCTTTCTCCTTCAACAGGGGCCGGGGGTCCACAAAGAGCGTGTCCAGGTGTAGCGTCCCGGGATCCAACCCCAGGGCCAGGCCCATCAGTTGGGTGTAGTACAAGACCGGCAGCCCCAACTCCTCCTGGAAGTCGGTCGAGATCTGCTCCTGGCGGGCATCCAGGTTGATCTGGCAGAGCGGGCAGGCCACCACCACCGCCTCGGCCCCCACCGCCTTGGCGTCGTGCAAGATGCGGTGGGTCATCTTCAGCGCCACCTGGGTTTCGGTCAGGGTCAGGTTGTTGCCGCAGCAGTCGGTCTTGTAGTTCCAGTCCAGCACCTCGGCCCCCAGGGCGGCCATCAGGCGGTCCAGTTCCATGGGGTACTCGTGGTGTTCGGCCCCGGTGACCGTGCGGGGGCGGGTGATCAGGCAGCCGTAGTAACAGACCACCTTGAGGCCGGCCAGCGGCCGGACGACGCGGGCGGCGATGGCCTCCGGGCCGATGCGCTCGACCATCGTCTCGACGATATGGTTGACCCGAACCCGGTTCTGGTAGCGGTAGCCCAGTTTGCGGATGACCGTCTCTCTCAGTTCGGGGTAGCGTTCCATATCGTGCAGGGCGAACTTGAAGCGGGAGTAGCAGGCGGCGCAGGGCACGGCCACCTCGTCATAGCCCAGGCGTTCGATATAGGCCAGGTTCTGCATGGGGAGGAGGGTGGCCAGTTCGGGGGAGACGGCGTGGGCCGGCGTCGTGCCGCAGCAGGTCCAGCCTTCCGGCTCCTCCAGTTTCAGGCCGATCTTTTCGCAGACGGCGCGGGTGGAGAGGTCGTACTCTCTGGCGGTGGAATGGAGGGAACAGCCGGGATAGTAGGCCACGGCCCCCGGCGAGGCCCGGGGCTGTACCCGCTCCAGGTTGCGGGGGATGCGCCCGCGCTCCGGGAGGAACTTGAGTTTGCGGGTCAGGAAGAGGCGGACCCCCATGCGCAGGTCCTTGAACAACTGGCCCATATCCACGGCCCCCTTGAGGAGGGTGCGGGTTTTGAGTTCGCCCAGGAGGCCCAGTTCGTACATCCGCCCGAACATCTGGATGCCGCGCAGGGCGGCCTGGTTGAAGATGGGGATGGAGGCGATGGGCGGCCGGATTCCCTGTTCCACGGCCACCTGCTTGAGCACATCCATGGCCCGGGGCAGGTCGATGGCGTGGGGACAGCGGGTCACGCAGGTCTGGCAGTTGGCGCAGATCCAGATGGTGCGGGAGCGCAACACGCGCTCGTTCAGCCCCAATTGCACCGCCCGGAGGAGTTGGTTGGGGGCCAGGTCCATATATTCGACCACCGGGCAGCCGGCGGTGCACTTTTTGCACTGGTAGCAGAGGTAGACGTTTTCGCCGCAGCGCTCCTGGATGATCTGGGCCAGGGGCAGGGTCTGGAGATCGGTAGCGGGAGTCATCTTTCCCTCCGGGACTATTCGACCGCCGGCCGGGGGTAGAGGCCGGCCGCCTGGACGATCTCCGGCACGGCCTCTTCCCATTCGATGGACATGATATGGATGCCGGCCACGCCGGGAATCTGGCGCACCTGCTGGATGATGTCCACGCAGATCTGGATGCCCTCGCGCTTCCAGGCCTCGGCGCGGGCCTTTTTATCCTCCTTGGGGATGTCGGCCACGGCCCGTTCCATGCGCTCGACGATCTCGTTGGGCACGTCCATCCCCGGCACCTTGTCGCGCATGTAGCGGGCGGCGCCGGCCGTCTTGATCGGCCCCACGCCGGCCAGGATGTACACCCTCTCGTGCAGGCCCAGTCGGCGCACCCGTTCCATATACTCGGCGAAGCGGGGCACGTCGTAGATCAGTTGGGTCTGGATGAAATCGGCCCCGGCGGCGACCTTCTTGGCCAGCCGGTAGGGGCGGAAATCGAAGGGGTCGGCGAAGGGGTTGGCCGCCGCGCCGATGAAGAAGCGCGGCTCCTGTCCCTTGATTTCCTCGCCGCAGAGGAAACGCTTCTGATCGCGCAGGCCGGCCACCATCTGCAGGAGTTGGATCGAATCCAGGTCGAAGACGTTCTTGCTGGTCGGGTGGTTGCCGAAGGACTGGTGGTCGCCGGTGAGGCAGAGCAGGTTGCGGATGCCCAGGGCATAGGCCCCCAGGAGGTCGCTCTGCATGGCGATGCGGTTGCGGTCGCGGCAGGTCATCTGGATGACCGGCTCCAGCCCCTCCCGCAACACCAGCACCGCCGAGGCGATGGAGGACATGCGCACCACTGCCGTCTGGTTATCGGTGATGTTGACGGCGTCCACATAGCCTTTGAGGAGGCGGGCCTTGCGGAGGATGACCTCGGCATCGGCGCTCTGCGGCGGCCCCAGTTCCCCGGTGACAGCAAAGTGGCCGGCGGCCAGGACACGTTCCAGATGGCTTCCTGCTTTCATCGGTCTTCTCCTGAAGAGGGCATCAACCAGAGGCGGTGGGCAACGGATGCCCCGCCATATCCGGCTCGTATTGCTCCTGAGACTCCATAACACGTGTCAGCCTGCTTTTGCTTGTTCAAGTGCCTTCTCCACTTGCTCCACCACGCTCCTTTGCGGCGAACCATCGCCTGGCTCGCTCGCGGGCGATGCGCTCTGCCTCCAGGAGCGGGGTGCCGCGGTCAGGGTAGTATTCAGGAGGCCGTGGTCAAGCATACGCAAAGACCTCCAGCCGCACCGACCTGGCAGGCTTGCCCCGCCCATGTACCAGTTGTCGCACCGTTTCAGCCGTCTCTCGGCTAAAAACGGTCTCTCCACAGCGACGACAGACAACGGCAGGAATATTTTCCACCAGCACCCATTGTCCGCCAACGCGAAACACTTCACTGACCCGTTCTTCTTGTCCCTCCGTTGAACCGCATACGTGGCATTTGAACATTATGACCTCCGTCTTGAAAATTCTATCCATCTCTCAGGATCAGGCTCGTACAGTGTGATGATCCTCGCTCTTTCGGTTTCTGCATACGATACCTGAATGTGTAAGGGTCGTCCTTCTTGAGTAAATCCCAAGATCAGACAACTGGGCGAATACTTGTCGTCGGGATAATCTTCGATGATACGGCCATTTCTTGCCGCCTGACGAATCTCGCTTTCGCTGATATTGCGCTCGACGATTCGTCGCAGGGCATGGCGCGTAAGTTCGAATTCTCCGTCTGCCAGTTGTCGCAAGATTTGCTCGATTGTTTTCACAGCGCTGTCTCGATCTGCTCCACCACGCTCCTTTGCGGCGAACCATCGCCTGGCTCGCCCTGGCCGGCGGCCAGGACACGTTCCAGATGGCTTCCTGCTTTCATCGGTCCTCTCCTGAAGAGGGTGTCAACCAGAGACGGGGGACAACGGATGCCCCGCCATATCCGGCTCGTATTGCTCCTGAGACTCCATAACGAAAAGGGCCAGTTGCCTGACCTGGGCGGCGTGGGGTCCGGAGACCGGGGCCTGGCCGATCAGGGCAGGCCCTTTCCCCGCTCCTACCGCTTCGCGCACCTGGTCCACCAGGCCGGCCATCTTCTCCAGCAGAGCCTCCAGAGATACGGGGCCATAACGGCCGGTTGCCGCTTTGGTGTACCACTCGATGGTTTTGGCCATCACGACCGTGAACACATCCACGTCGCTCACCGCCATTCCCGAATCCAGCGTGCGCCTGACCCAGTACACCGCGTCGCCCAGGATTTGCTCCTCCAGGTTCCCAGCTGCTTCCGCGTGCGTTGTCTGTAGACCTGCCTTACGGCAGACCAGCACCGCGTCGTAGCGGATGTTCCCCGCGCTCGAATGGAAACCGCTCTTTCCTTCGGAACGGACGATCGGCGTTGCCGAGAGGTAAAAGCCGCCGGCGAGCAGCAACCGGGCAATTTCCTGCCATGCCCATACCTGGTTATGATGGAAGGTGAAAATCAGCAGCCCATCGTCCTTGAGCACCCGGCGGCATTCGGAAAGCACCCGCCGCAGCCCCTGGCTGAAGAATTCGGTCGTCTTCCCCAGCCTGTCGTTCTTGACGATCTCCTCAGCCCGCGCCGAGGATGGAGGCTCGAACCACGGGTAGGAACCTTTCAGCCCAAGCCGCAACCAGACGTAGAAAAAGTCGGCCAGTTCCGAGTACTGGACGTTGTCGAAGTAGGGCGGGTCGGTCACCACGGCATCCACGGAGCGATCGGGGAGGAAAGACAGGTCCTCGGCGCTCTGGCAGCGCAGGAGCGCTGCCCTCTCCGTGCGTTCGAGTTCGGCAAAGTCGGTCACCAGTCGTCCTTCGATACGCCCGGCGTTCAGCATGGTGCCCTGGCCGGGCACCCGCTCACGAGGACGAAGGCAAAAAGCCTTGGCCCGACGCACCTTGTCGAAACACTTGAGAAAAGAGCCTCGCCCGAAGGCCGTCCCCCACACATTGTTCTCCGTCGGACGTTCGATGGGATGATAGGCGTGGAGGCCGAAGAAAAGGGAGATTTTGTGCCAGGCGACCTCATACTTGCAAAACATATTGTTCGCGTCCAGGCAATCGGAAAAGGCCAGAAGCATAAGTTCACGGACATTGGGGTCGCCGATCTGGAGGATATGTTCCAGGAGAATCGAGAGGCAGAGCAACTGCCGCTCGTTGAACATCTGGTGATAGTGGGTGTATCCATGATTGACCGGCCGGGGATCGCTACGTCCCTCGACCGGAATCGCTTCTTGGGGAAAGAGGAGGTTATCTCTACGCCGCTCGAATTCGGCCCGGGCCTCCTGCCAGAGCCTCAGGTCTTCTGCGTCCACGCGCTTGAAAAAGCGGCCGCATATCTTACAGTATCCCTCCAGGGCGTGCAGTTCCGTTTCCAGTGCTCCTCCCCGGCGCCTGACGGCCTCCAGGAGGCGTTGTTCCTTCCCGCATGTCGGGCAACGGAAGAGGCCACGGCCGGACACGCCATGCCGGGGGTCAAAAACATTTCCGCACTCGGGGCAGGCCGTAGCCGGGTTATACCCTGGTGTTTCCACAACCTGAAGGCAGCGCGGGCAGAAGACCACGTGGACGTGATCGCGCTGCGATAACTCGTAGTTGGGGAAGAGCCTGGTCCTGGTGCCGCATTGTGCGCACTCGGCCACTTTGACCCAGAAGTAATACATAACCTCAGCCGCATGTCCGTTGGGGCAGGTCGTCCGGTAGTAATGCTTGATCCTATCCCCGGCAGTGCGTTCCAGTTGGCGAAACGCGGCGTCCAGACGGTCCAGGTCGACCGGTTCGATCTCCTTTTTGGTCACAAACCAGGCGACCGGGTTGATATCCACGCCGATAACCCGGCAGTTCAGCCGTAATGCTTCGACAAGGGTGGTGCCTCCTCCCATAAAGGGGTCCAGGATGACCCTTCCCTGAAGGTCGGCCCCGCGCAGAAATTCCTGCCAGAGCCTCTCTTCCGGCATTTCATCGGGGCGGAAGGCGGCCAAAAGGATCATGCGGAAGACGCTGCCGAGACGCCGCGCCCACCACTTGTGCATCCGGTAGACCGGCTTCTTGGCGTTTCCCTCGGCCATGGCCACAGGATTCAGTTTTTCGACCGGAAAACCCTTCTCGATCCAGGCCATGGTATCCTCACGAGTTCTGATCCAGGAGCCTTTTCCACATCTCCTCGCCGCTCTCCCCGTACATCTTCTGGAACTCGGTACACAGGTCGGCGACTTTTGCCTCCAAAATTTGGGACAAGGTCCGTCCATCAGGCCCCTGGAAGTCCTCGCCTACCTGGGAGGCGATTTCAAAGATTTCTTCGATGCAGCCGGGCGTATCCGAGATGAACTCCCAGAACTCCCGGCCGGCCAGCCAGTCGATTTTCCCCTCTTCCCCCACATACTTCCGAACAATGCTGCTGACCTGCTTCTTACTCCCGTAGCACATGCCGAACAGGGCGACCGAACCACGGTTACGCCTCTGGGCAGAGCGCAGGAGTTGGGAGATCCGGACTCCCAGGTCCTTCGGGATGGTATTGGGTCCGCTCTTGACCTGGATGTAATGGTGCCGGCCGTCTTTGGTCTTCAGGATGTCGGCGCCTCCGACCCCCGTGCCCTCGGAGAAGACCCTGGCGGCTTCCTGCAGGGCCAGGCCGAAGGAGGTAACCACACTGCGCTCCAGCCGTTGGGAGACGAGCCATCGTACAATCGAGGAGGCATCCTTCAGGCCCATTTCTTTGGACAGGATGCGAATCAGGAAGGGGTTGATGTGCAGGTCCTCGATCCTCAGGCGCTGAATCAGCCGGGCCTGGTTCTGGAGAAAGGTCCGGAAAACGTTCTGAATTTCCTTCCTCTTGTCCTCGGCGATCGGCATCGTTCCACTCCTGCCGGCCGTTCCCGGACTTGCCTCGCGCGGCTATTCCTCCTCCAGGCGCAGGTCCGGCCGGTCGATGCGCCGGGGGCCGCCGTCGCGGGAGGTGGACCAGTCTTTGGGAGGGGCGATGCCCATGATGAGGTCGAGTTTGCCCAGACGGGCCAGGCGGTCGTAGATGAGTTGCCAGGCGCATTCGATCTCCGGGTTGACCTCGCACTTTCCCCGCTGGGAGCCGCCGCAGGGGCCGTTCAGGAGGCTCTTCGAGCAGCGGGCGATGGGGCAGATGCCGCCGGTGGTGGCCAGGAGGCAGTTGCCGCAGGCCTGGCAACGCTCCACCCAAAAGCCCTCCTTCTCCGGCAGGCCCAGGAAGGGGGTGTTGACTCCCGGCACAACCCAGGCATCGGGGAAACGTTGGGCCACGGCCTGCACGCCGATGCCGCAGGCCAGGGAGAGGACGACGTCCGCCTCCCGAACCTTGTCCGCGACGGCATCCAGGTACTCCCACTCGCACTGGCGTTGCACGGTGGCTTCCAGGATTTCGGGGTCGTTCCCGGCCAGCCGCTCGGCCATGCGCAGGGCCGAGGCCAGGATGCCCACCTCCTTCTCGCCGCCGGCAAAGCAGACGGTCACGCAGGTGCCGCAGCCCAACACCAGGATTTTTTTATAGCCGGCGATCAGGCTACGGATTTCCTCCAGCGGTTTCTGTTCGCCGATGATCATCGCCGTTGCCTCCTTGGCGCTTTTTCAAGACCAAAGGCATTTTACCCCCGATCGGCCGGCCCGTCAACTGGGGAAATGAGAGGGTAAGAGTGAGGTTATCGGGATGCGCCGGAGAAGACTTCCTGCAGCAACCGGACCCGGTTGCAGATCACGCCGTCGATCCTCAGCCGGAACATGCGGGAGGCGATCTCCTGGGCCCGGTGGTTGGGGCAGCGGTCCACGATGGTGGTGAAGATGCGCATCCCCCGCTCCCGGTAGACGGCGACGGTGGCCTCGGTCAGCCGCTCCGGCCAGGTCAGGACGAAATCGCCCTTTTCCATGCCCTCCCGCCAGCGCACGTGCATCTCCGGGGCCGTCCGGCGCAGTTCCTCCAGGACGGCGCGGTTGGCGGTGAAGAGCCAGGCCTCCCCGGCCATCCCGCCGGCCCGCACGACCTCCACCACCCGCCGGGGCAGTTCCGGCGAGGTGCCCTTGAGTTCGATAAAGACCTGGGCCCGACCACGGACCAACTCCAGCACTTCGCTCAGGGTGGGGATGCGCTGGCCGGCGAAGCGGGGATGCCTGCGGATGCCGGCATCCAGCCGGCGCAGTTCCTCCAGCGTCATCGCCGCCACCTCGCCATGGCCGTTGGTGGTGCGGTCCACGGTAGGGTCATGGATGACGACCACTTCCCCATCGGCGGAGAGGTGGACGTCGCATTCCACCGCTTCGGCCCCCAGTTCCAGGGCCTGCTCGAAGGCGAGCAGGGTGTTCTCCGGGTAGCGGTCCGAAGCGCCGCGATGCGCAATCGCCCAGGTCAAAGGGATCCCCCCTTTCTTCCGCTGCCGATGATTTCGGCCAGGCAGGAAAAACCTTTTCGCTCCATCCAGTCCACCAGGCCGTCCAGCACCCGCAGGGGAGCCTGCGGGTCCACAAAGCAGGCCGTGCCCACCTGGACGGCGCTGGCTCCGGCCAGGAGAAACTCCAGGGCATCTGAGGCGGTGGCGATGCCGCCGACGCCGACCACCGGGACATCCACCGCCCCGGCCACCTCATAGACCATGGCCAGGGCGATGGGGCGGATGGCCGGCCCGGAGAGTCCCCCGATGCCCCGGGGCAGGGCCGGCCGGCCGGCCTCCACATCCATCACCATCCCCCGCACGGTGTTGATCAGGGTCAGGGCATCGGCCCCCTCCTCCACCACCGCCCGGGCCACGGCCACGATGTCGCCGGCCTGCGGGGTCAGTTTGACCAGCACCGGCAGGGTGGTGGCCCGCCGGACGGCCCGGGCCACGGCCGCCGCCATCCGGGGCTCCCGGCCGAAGGCGATTCCCCCGGCCTCGACGTTGGGGCAGGAGATATTGACCTCCAGGCCGGCCACCCCGGGCACCTCGTCCAGCCGCCGGGCCAGTTCGCCGTACTCTTCCACCGTCTCTCCGGCGATGTTGACCAGCACCGGCACCTCCCAGCCGGCCCAGATGGGGGCGTATTCGGCGATGACCGCCTCCACCCCAGGGTTCTGCAGGCCGATGGAGTTGAGCAGGCCGGCCGGCGTTTCGACCAGACGCGGAGGCGGGTTCCCCGCCCGTGGCCGCAGGGTTGTCCCCTTGCAGACGATGGCCCCCAGCCGCTGGATGTCCAGGAAAGCGGCATACTCCAGGCCGTAGCCGAAGCAGCCGGAGGCCACCATCACCGGGTTGCACAACCGTAACTCCCGCGGATTGCGGGGAGCCAGGTCCACCTGCAGGTCGGGCGTCAACCCTTCCTCCCCAAAGCCGTCTGACAGGGATACCCAAACATAGCCGACATCCACCGAGACGCATTATACACCCGCCCCCCGGGACGCGCAAATCGGCGCCTGGCCTCCCTGGGGTGCCTTTCGCTCCGGGTGTTCATCGGGGCGTCCGCCGCCCTGGTGCGAGTTTCAAACCCGCACCTAAAGTGGCGGAAGGGCGCTTCTCAAACGTCCAGGAGGTGGCCCATCTTCTCCTTCTTGGCCCGCAAATAGTCCCGGTTCACCTCGGTCGGGGGGACGGCGATGGGCACCCGCTCGACCACCTCCAGGCCGTAGCCCCGCAACCCCACGATCTTGCGCGGGTTGTTGGTCAGCAGACGAAGTTTACGCACCCCCAGGTCGTGGAGAATCTGCGCCCCGATGCCATAGTCGCGCAGGTCGGGGGGGAAGCCCAGACGCTCGTTGGCCTCGACGGTGTCCAGCCCCTGGTCCTGGAGTTCGTAGGCCCGCAGTTTGTTCAGGAGGCCGATGCCCCGCCCCTCCTGACGCATATAGAGCAGTACTCCCCGCCCCTCGCGGGCGATGATCTGCATGGCCGTATGCAACTGTTCCCCACAGTCGCAGCGCAGCGAGGCCAGGGCATCGCCGGTCAGACACTCCGAATGCACCCGGGTCAATACGGCCTCCTCCGCCCCGAACGGGGCCCCGATGACCAGCGCCAGGTGGTGTTCCCCGTTGATGACGTTCTCGTAGGCGATGGCCTCAAAGTGGCCGTAGGCGGTCGGCAGATGGGCGGCGGCCACCCGGCGGACCAGTTTCTCATGGCGCCGGCGATATTCGATGAGTTGGGCCACGCTGATGATCTTCAGGCCGAAGCGTTCGGCCAGACGCTCCAGTTGGGGAAGCCGGGCCATGTGGCCGTCCTCGTCCATGATTTCGCAGATGACCGCCGCCGGGTAGAGGCCGGCCAGTTTCGCCAAGTCCACCGAGGCCTCGGTCTGGCCGGCCCGCACCAGCACGCCCCCCTCCCGCACCCGTAGCGGAAAGACATGCCCCGGCATCACGATGTCCTCGGGGCGGGTGCGGGGGTCCAACACCACCCGGATGGTGTGCGCCCGGTCATAGGCCGAAATCCCCGTGGTTACCCCCTCGCGGGCCTCGATGGAGACGGTAAAGGCCGTGCCGAAACGGGAACGGTTGTCCTGCACCATCATCGGGATGCGCAGTTCGTCCAGCCGCTGCCCGATGATCGGCAGACAGATCAGCCCCCGTCCATATTTGGCCATGAAGTTGATGGCCTCCGGGGTGACCTTTTCGGCGGCAAGGCACAGGTCCCCCTCGTTCTCCCGGTCCTCGTCGTCCACGATGATCACGAATTTTCCGGCCCGAAAGTCCTCGATGGCTTCTTCGACCGTCGCCAAAGGCATGGCCACCTCCTCCACGATGCTCCACCTCTAACACTCAACGCTCAACGATGACCGATCACCCCATCCCGTCCGGGCCAGGCCTTCCCAGTCGACGCGGCCGCCTTCCTCCCGGCCGGCCAGCAGCCGCTCCACATATTTGGCCACGATGTCCACTTCCAGGTTGACGGCATAGCCCACCGGCTGCCGGGGCAGGGTGATGTGGGCCTGGGTGTAGGGGACGAGGGAGACGGCAAAACGCCCCTCTTCCACCCGGGCCACGGTCAGGCTGGCCCCGTCTACGGCGATAAAGGCCCGGGGCACGAGATAGCGCATCACCTCCGGCGGGGCGGCGACCGTCACCCAGAGGGCCTGGCCCTCGGGATGTTTCTCGACCAACCGGCCCAGGCCGTCCACGTGGCCCTGGACCAGGTGGCCGCCCAGCCGGCCGGAGGACAGGAGGGCCCGCTCCAGGTTGACCGGATGGCCCGGCTGCAGGCGGCCCAGATTGCTCCGGCGTAGCGTCTCCGGCATGACCTCCACCTGGAAGGAACGTTCGTCCAGTGCCACCACCGTCAGACAGACCCCGTTGACCGCCAGGGAATCGCCGGGGCGGGTGCCTTCCAGCACCGCGCGGGCCTCGATGGTCAGCCGGGGGATGGGACCCCCGGTCACCCGACGCACGACCCCGATTTCCTCGATCAGGCCGGTGAACAAGGCGACACCTCCGGGGACTTGCCTTCCCGCCGTGGATAACCGCTCACCAGGAGGTCCTCTCCCACCCATTCCACCCGCACCCGTTCCAGACGGACGGCTTCCTCCAGGCGGGCAAAGCCTTCGCCGGCGACGGCGGTGGGGGCCTCCCGGCCGCCGACGATCAGGGGAGCGATAAAGGCCAGCACCTTGTCCACCAGGCCGGCGCGGAAAAAGGCCTCCAGGAGGGTGCCTCCCCCTTCCAGGAGGAGGGAGGTGACCTCGCGCCGGCCCAGCGCCTCCAGGAGGGCCCGGGGGTCCACCCGGCCCTGCGGGTCGGCCGGAAGGAGGAGCACCTCCACCCCCCGGTCCTCCAGGGCGGCGCGCCGTTCGGGCGGGAAGGCCGGCGTGGCGGCGACGAGGGTGCGGCCGGGGAGGGCCGGGTCGAAGAGGCGGGCCTCCAGCGGCACCCGGCCCCGGCTATCGGCCACGATGCGCAGGGGATGGCGGACCTCCCGGTCGGGCAGGCGGGTGGTCAGGAGGGGGTCGTCGGCGATGACGGTATCGGCGCCGACCAGGATGGCGTCCACGGCATCGCGCAGTTCGTGGACGCGACGCCGGGCGGCCTCCCCGCTGATCCAGCGGGATTGGCCGGTGCGGGTGGCGATCTTGCCGTCCAGGCTGGAGGCGAATTTGGCGATCACCAGGGGCCGGCCGGTGGTGATGTAGGTGATAAAGGCCTCGTTCAGTTCGCGGGCCTCCTCCTCCAGTTCGCCCACGACGGTGCGCACCCCGGCCTCCTCCAGCCGGGCCCGACCCCGCCCGTTCACCAGGGGGTTGGGGTCGAGCATGGCCATGTGCACCTCGGCCAGGCCGGCGGCCAGGATGGCCTCGGTGCAGGGCGGGGTACGTCCGTAGTGGCTGCACGGCTCCAGGTTGACGTAGAGGGTGCCGCCCCGCGCCCGTTCGCCGGCCTGGCGGAGGGCGTGGATTTCGGCATGGGGCGTGCCGGCGCGCTGGTGATACCCCTCGCCGACGACCTGGCCGTCGCGCACGATCACCGCCCCGACCATCGGGTTGGGGCTGGTCCGGCCCCGTCCCCGGGCGGCCAGGGCCAGGGCCCGACGCATCCAGCGTTCGTGTTCCGTCTCCACAGCCATAGAAAAACCCCGAAGCCATACCTTCGGGGCAGGGAAGGGACGGCCGGCAAAACGCCTGCCATACCCGGAGACCTTCTTCCATCCGGACTGTACCGTCGGCCCCGGACTTGCACCGGGTCGGCCGGAACGGCTCGCGGGCTTTCACCGCCGGTCGGGAATAGGCCCTGCCGGGCCGCACCCTGCCCTGAAGGTCATCTGGCAGGTTCAGAATATATCAGAGGGAGGGGTTTGTCAAGTGCGTTGGGGCACAAAGGGGCCTAACGCTCCGTCCGCACCTCCACCGTCCGTCCGTCGGTAACCACCTCCACCGTGCCCTGGCGGTCGGTGCGGTAGAGGGGGATGCCCGCGTCCTCCACCAGGGCCAGGGTGCGGGCATCGGGGCCTACGTGGTAGCCGGAGCCGGCCGAGACGACGGCGAGGGCCGGCCGCACCGCCTCCAGGAAACGCCGCTCCAGCGCCCTCTCCCCCGCCTGGCAGGGCAGGAGGAGGACGGTGCTCCGGAGGTTCGGCTCCGCCGCCAGGAGGGCTTCCTGGGCGGCCGGCCCGGCCGCCGTCGGGAGGAGGGCGGCAAAGTCCCCGTAGCGCACCCGCAGGACCAGGGCATCGTCGCCCTCCCCGGAAGGCGCGCCGGGCAGGGGGGTGGGGCCGGGATGGAGCACCTCGAGCACCACCCCATCCCCCAGTTCGATGCGGGCCCCCCGGGATAGAGGCCAAACCTCCACCCCGGCCTGGGCCAGGAGGCCTTCCCAGCGCTCCAGGGCCGGGGAGGAAGTACGGCGGCCGGGCCGGCCGGCCGACCGCACCGGGTAACGCTCCACCACGGCCACCGGGCCGGCCAGCCGTCCCGGCGTCGTCTCGCTCAGCAACACCAGGTCCAGCCCGGGCTTCCCATAGGGCCGCAGGCGGCCCAGCCGGTCGAGCAGGGCCGTGGCCTCCGGCCCGCCGTCGATGAGCACGCTCCGGCCGGAGGGCGAAAGGAGGAGGACGGCGTTGCCCTGGCCGACGGGGAGGAAGTAGAGGTGTAGCCGGCCGTCCGGCCGGCCCTGGAGCAGGGCCAGAAGCACCAGGCCCAGCAGAAGGAGCGGGCCGGCCACCCGCCAGAAGAGAGGCACCTTTCGCCAGAGCCCTTCCATTCCCTTCCTCCTGGGAAAAGGATACCACCCTTTCGTTTACCTGTCAAATGTCATCCCTTTTCTGGGTGCGCGCCATTGGTTTTCTGCGCTATTCCTGGCCTCCCTCCGATTCACTCAAAGGCCCTTCGAAGGGCTATGGATTGGCCCATCTTTGCTCTGGTAGGGGCGGGTTTCTTGAACAAACCGGATCGTAAGCCGACATAGCGTAGCAGACCATCTGAACCCTTTGCTTCGCCTACACCTGCCTTCCCACCGCCGGCCGGCGCAGGCCGGCCGCCAAGCGGGGGGCGACTTCAGTCGACCCCGCCCACGCCCCCGACCGGCGCGCGATGGGGCCGATTGAAATCGTCCTCCCCTTAGGCGTCGGCCTGCGCCGACGCTCTCCCATCCCAGGCCGGCCGCCAAGGAAACCCCGACCGCGCCTTCTCCGGCCTCCTGAGGCCCCTACTCTACCACGATCCGACAATTGCCCAACAAACCCGCCCCTACCAAGATG